>Ga0208244_100216_pt1 | contig 71385 bp, 71 predicted proteins | sample SubbioCR12Aug_5A_FD_184828 | JGI IMG/M metagenome (GOLD analysis project Ga0208244, IMG submission 184828) | Serpentinite rock and fluid subsurface biosphere microbial communities from McLaughlin Reserve, California, USA - CR12Aug_5A (SPAdes) | ecosystem: Environmental > Terrestrial > Deep... | reverse complement strand
TGCCCCAGCGCTGCAACCATCACATCCGCATAGCGTTCAAATCGCGATTCCACACTGCTTCTCATGGCATACCTCCATGGTTGCATGAACATCTCGCGATAATATCTTGATTAATAACACAGTACAATTACGGATCAGCCAGGACGCGCCGCGTTCTTCGGCAACTGAAGTCGGGCGTTCATGCCTGAAGTCTTTTATCTGGCTCATTCCCCGTCCATATTCAGGACCTCTCAAGGTGCGAAAGGTTTTGTACATGATCGGGGAGGCAGACTGGCTCACCCATCAGGCGATCACAGTGGCTTTCCGGCAATCATGAGCGCTGCCTCCGCAAGGTGTTCGCCAACATTGAAAGCACATCGGCAATTTTTCCTGCCGTTTCCGGCGGTGGCAAAGGAAGTTTGAGACTTTGCGCCCCAGTATCTGGATCACGCTCGATCCAGGGATGGGCCGGAGCAGCGGGATTGCCGGCCGCTCCGAGAGCGGCAACCAGTTGAGCGCCAAGCTGGGTCAATACTTGCCATGGATCGGGGTCGTTGCGTGTGGCATGGTCCGGAGACACTTCACTCACAGACTCCGGCATCGCCGTCCCGCCAGCACCGACTTCTGTCTCTGAATTCAACTCCGGCGCGGATGTCGCCTCGGTCATGGCCGTCACACCAGCTGCCTCTTCTGCTGGCGCCATGGCCTCGCCTTCTCCCATGTGGCCGGTTACATTTTCGACATCCTTCATGAAGCGGTTGAGACGCGAGCCGCCCAGCGATATTTCGCCCGTGCCGCCATCGAGAATTCCCGCCGATAGCGAACGCTTGAAGGCCAGCACCGAGAGCATGCCCTCCTCGATCGTACCTTTTGCGACGAAGTTGACAATCTGCACCGGCCGCTTCTGGCCCATGCGGTGAATGCGGGCGATGCGCTGTTCGAGCAGCGCCGGATTCCAGGGCAAATCCATGTTCACGAGAGTCGATGCATGCTGCAAATTCAGGCCCGTCGCCCCGGCATCAGTCGACAGAAACACACGGCAGTGGGGATCGTCACGAAAGCGATCGACCAGTGCCGGACGCTTTTCCGAGGGCACGCCACCGTGGAAACTGACGTAGGCGATACCGCGCGCTTCCAGGCGCCGGATCACGATGTCGTGCGTGCGCGTCCATTGGCTGAAGACGACGGCCTTGGCGTCTGGCTGCGCGAACAGGTCATCAAACAGCGCCGCCAGTTCGTCGGCCTTGACGCCGTGGTCGGTTTCCTGATCGAGCAGATAGGTGCTATTGCACGACATGCGCATGTTTTGCAGGGCACAGGTCAGTCGTCGCTGGTCCTTGTCCGACAGGAATTTCATCTTGCGCCAGCGATTCACGATCTTCGCCACCACATCGGCATTTTCCTGGTGATGCAGCATCTGCATTTCCGTCATCGGCACCATGAGATTCTGATCGGTGCGTTCAGGTAACTGCGTCAATACCTCGGACTTGCGCCGGCGAATCATGATCGGCGCCAACGTCTGGCCAATCCTTTCCAGCCCGGTGTAGCCGGTGACGCGCCCGGCCTCGTCTTTTACCTGATGTTCGTGCAGCAACTTCCAGGTCGGCCCCAAACGATGCTGGTCGACGAACTGGACGATGGAGATGAGTTCCTCCAGCTTGTTCTCCAGCGGCGTGCCAGTCAGCACCACGGCGTAGGGGCTGTCGATACGCTTCAGAGCCCGTGCGGCGATGGTGTTCCAGTTCTTCACCCGCTGCGCCTCGTCGACTATCACCAGATCGGGCGACCAGGCAGCGATCAGATCGAGGTCGGGTTGGAGCTTTTCGTAGTTCGTGATCTTGCAAAAATCGTCTTGCGCATACTCTTTTTGCCGTTGCGCGCGACCACCGGCGATAACATGGGAGTCGTGCCCGGAAAAACGCTTGATCTCGCTTTGCCACTGGTACTTGAGCGAGGTCGGGCAAATCACCAGCACCTTCGCGACACCAAAGTGTTGCGCCAGAATCTCGGCAGCAGCGATGGCCTGGATGGTCTTACCCAGCCCCATTTCGTCGCCGATCAGCGCCCTACCTGCCCGCACCGCGAACAAGGCTCCTGCTGCTTGATACGGATAGAGCGGCACCTTGAGCAGTTTCTTCAGTTGAACGCTATCGGCGCCACGTGGAAAGAGGTCGTCCAGTGCAGCCGCGCGACGAAACGCATCGCGCTGGCCGGCGACAAAATCAAGCGCATCGTCATAAGCACGCAGTTCGTGGCCACTCTTGGCCATGGCGGTAACGAATCTTTCCAGTTCGCCGAATCTACCCGGCGGCAACATCCAGTCATGCGTGGCATCGAACAACGATCCCGCCACCTTCAGTACCGGTGGCGGGCAATCCCTCCCGGCGCGGAAATGGATTGACTGCCCGGCGTCGTTACGCAGATATATCTCGGAAAAGACAGGCTGGTAGCCGCGGGCAAAAGCCGTTTGGGCGCCCCGCTTCTTCTCCAGACGACCAAGTACGAATTCGATGTGCTTGCAGGTGCCGAGTTCGTTGCTGGCGTAATCCGGGCAGGCACAGTAGTTGTCGCCCGGCAGCTTGCCGCGAATCGCCACGCGATAGGCGCTTTTCGACTGCGGATTGCTGACGCGAAACTCCGAAAAAAACGGCTCCGTGCCGATATTTTCCAGGCCGAATTCCTGCTCGCGGCCAAACTGGCGGCGCAATGCCCGCTGCCAGTCGAGCGGCGACAGCTTCTCCGGCGCATGAGTCCGGGAGAGCTTTGCTTCCTTCGGTGGCGATTTCCGGGTGCTGCGCGGCTTGGTCGATTTGCTGTGCATGAACATCAATCCCTTTCGGTAAATGGCTTTTTTGCGGACTCACCGCAACAACAACTGGTCGAGCCGGTCGCGCGCCCAACCGCAGCTTCGACCCCGTAATTATCGGGCCAACATAATCAACAAGATACAATGCCATCCGAATTAAAACTCAGGGCGACGCCTCCCCTTTTGGGCAAAGAGCAAGAACAACGATTGGCAAAGCCTGACGATGAAATCCACCGGATACCGTCAGACCATAGAACCATGAAGATGCCCGCAGCACAAGGAACAGCAGCGTTCAATACCGTCAAAACAGGAATCTCGGCGACGGTGTCGGGATTATCCATGTCATGCATGTGGTTCCGATACCGTCACGGATACCGTCACCAGCAAGAGGCTGGGGGATAATTACCGCCGAAAAGAGAATGAATCGATCTCGTAACAAACTGAATTTTCGTGGCTTATGAATAGTCAGGAATAGATACGAATAGTCCCTGTCACTCCCACTCGATGGTCGCCGGCGGCTTGCCGGAGATGTCGTAGACAACCCGGTTGATGCCGCGCACCTCGTTGATGATCCGGTTCGAGACCTTGGCCAGCAGCGCATAAGGCAACTCGGCCCACTGCGCCGTCATGAAATCCTGCGTCTGCACGGCGCGCAATGCCACCACGTTCTCGTAGGTGCGGCCGTCCCCCATGACGCCAACGGAACGCACTGGCAGGAATACGACGAAGGCCTGCGACGTCTTCTCGTACCAGTCTGCGGCGCGCAATTCGTCAATGAAGATGGCGTCGGCCCGACGCAGCAGGTCGGCATATTCCTTCTTCACTTCACCCAGGATGCGCACGCCGAGGCCGGGACCCGGGAAAGGATGGCGATAGACCATGTCGTGCGGCAGTCCGAGCGCCACGCCCAGTTCGCGCACCTCGTCCTTGAATAGTTCGCGAAGCGGCTCCAGCAGCTTGAGATGCAGCGTCTCGGGCAGGCCGCCGACGTTGTGATGCGACTTGATGGTATGAGCCTTCTTCGTCTTGGCGCCGGCTGATTCGATCACGTCAGGGTAGATCGTCCCCTGCGCCAGCCACTTGGCTTTTGGCAGTTTTGCGGCTTCGGCCTGGAACACTTCCACAAAGTCAGCCCCGATGATACGGCGCTTCTGTTCCGGCTCGGTGACGCCGGCCAGTTTGCCAAGGAACTGTTCGCTGGCGTCGACATGGATCACTTTGACGCCGAGGCTGCGGGCGAAGGTTTTCATGACCTGCTCGGCTTCGTTGAGGCGCAACAGGCCGTTGTCAACGAATACGCAAGTAAGTTGGTCACCGATGGCACGGTGGATCAGCGCCGCGGCAACCGAGGAGTCGACGCCGCCGGAGAGACCCAAAATCACTTCATCCTTGCCGACATCAGCGCGGATCCGTTCGACAGCCTCGCCGATGTAGTCCGGCATGTTCCAGTCGCCCGTGCAGCCGCAGATGTCCAGCACGAAGCGGGCGATGATGGCCTTGCCCTGAATGGTGTGGGTGACCTCGGGATGGAACTGCACGCCATAGAAGCGGCGGGCCTCGTCGGCCATGCCGGCGATGGGCGTGGAATCGTTGCTGGCAATGACCTTGAATCCGGCAGGCAGCTCGGTAACCTTGTCGCCGTGGCTCATCCAGACGTCGAGCAGGCCGCGGCCCTCGTCATTGACGCTGTCCTGAATCCCTTCGAGCAGTTTGGAATGACCGCGGGCACGTATTTCCGCGTAGCCGAATTCGCGCTTTTTCGCGCTCTCGACCTTGCCGCCCAACTGTGCCGCCATGGTCTGCATGCCGTAGCAAATGCCTAGCACCGGCACGCCGAGCTCAAAGACCGACTGGGAGGCACGGTAGGCTTCTTCCTCATATACCGAGTTCGGCCCCCCAGACAGGATGATGCCAACCGGGTCGAATTCCCGGATGAAAGACTCGCTTACATCATAGGGATGGAGTTCGCAGTAAACCTGCTGTTCCCGTACGCGACGGGCAATCAACTGGGAGTATTGCGCCCCGAAGTCAAGGATGAGTATTTTCTTGTGCATGATGGCACCGCGCCGGACGCGGCCGATTGCGGTTATTCGACGCGGTAGTTGGGCGCTTCCTTGACGATATGCACGTCATGCACATGCGATTCGCGCACGCCGGCCGAGGTGATCTCGACGAACTGGGCACGGCTGCGCATTTCGTCGATGCCGTTCGAACCGACATAGCCCATGCTGGCGCGCAGCCCCCCCATGAGCTGGTGAATCACGGCGCCAACAGGCCCCTTGTAAGGAACACGTCCTTCGATGCCCTCCGGAACCAGTTTTTCGACGTTCGAATCGACTTCCTGGAAGTAGCGGTCTGCCGCGCCCTGCTGCATGGCGCCAAGGGAACCCATGCCTCGGTAGGATTTATAAGAGCGCCCCTGGTAGAGCTCGATTTCACCGGGCGCCTCCTCGGTGCCAGCGAACAATCCGCCCAGCATGACGGAATAGGCTCCCGCGGCGATGGCCTTGGAGATGTCTCCGGAATAGCGGATGCCTCCGTCTGCGATCAGCGGAACGCCGGAATCCCTCAGCGCGACGGCGACATTGTCGATGGCCGTTATCTGCGGCACGCCGACGCCGGCGACGATTCGGGTAGTGCAGATCGAGCCCGGCCCGATGCCGACCTTGACGCCATCGGCACCGTGATCGACCAGGGCGCGTGCCGCATCGGCAGTGGCGATATTGCCGCCAACAATCTCGACCTGCGGGAAATTCTTCTTGACCCATTTGATGCGGTCGAGCACGCCTTGAGAGTGGCCGTGAGCGGTGTCGACAACGATGAGGTCGACGCCGGCTTCAACCAGCAGCTCGGCGCGCTCCTCCGTACCGGGGCCTACGCCGATGGCCGCGCCGACGCGCAGCCGTCCGAAGTTGTCCTTGCAGGCCAGCGGATGTTCGGTGGATTTGAGGATGTCCTTGACCGTGATGAGACCGCACAACTCGAAATCGTCATTGATGACCAGGACGCGCTCAAGCCGGTGTTTGTGCATCAGGGCCTTTGCCTCATCCGGCGTGGCGCCTTCCTTTACCGTGATGAGACGCTCGCGCGGCGTCATGATATTGCGAACTGGCTGATCCAGCTGGGTCTCGAAACGCAAGTCGCGGTTGGTCACGATGCCGACGATTTTCTTGCCTTCCACGACGGGCAGGCCCGAAAACTTGTGCTGGCGCGTCAGATTCAACACCTCACGCACCGGCATGTCAGGCTGGATGGTGATGGGATCCTTGAGGACGCCCGACTCGAAACGCTTGACCTTGGCCACCTCTGCGGCCTGAGCGCGGGATGGCAGATTCTTGTGCACAATGCCGATACCGCCCTCCTGAGCCAGGGCTATCGCCAAGCGGGCCTCAGTCACCGTATCCATGGCAGCCGATAGCAACGGTATGTTCAGGCGAATGTTGCGGGAAACCTGGGTGGCCAGGCTGACGTCGCGGGGAAGAATCGTGGAGTGGGCGGGGACGAGCAGGACGTCGTCGAATGTGAGTGCTTTGGCAATCACTCGCATGGCTTTCAACCTCTGTTCCAAATCCGTATTATACGCAGGTGCCATCTTGGCGGCAATCGGAGGGAGAGGTAATGCGCGCAATCATTTTGTTGATCCTGGCTTGTGCATGGGCAACGGCGTCAGCCCAGGTCTATACCTGGCGCGATGCCAGCGGGAAGGTGCATTATTCTGATACGCCGCCGCCTGATGTGGATGCCAAGAAAATGCGCGCCGGGGCACAGGCCGATAAGTCGCCGGCATCAGGTGCGGCCGGCCGTAGCCTGGCCGAGCAGGATATGGAGTTCCGCAAGCGACAGGATGAGGCGGAAAAGGCGAGGGCCAAGAAAGAACAGGAAAGCAGCGCGGCTGAGGACAGCAAACGCAACTGCGCAGATGCGAAGAAACAGCTCAATGCACTCGAGTCCGGCCAGCGCATGAGCCGCCTCAATGAGGCGGGAGAATCGATCCCGCTTGATGATGACATGCGGGCGCAGGAGATCGACAAGGCCAGAAAAGCCGTTCAATCCTGGTGCAATTAGGCTCGACTAGCTTTCCAACTCCCCTCCCCCCTTTTTCATCGCCTTCCCCTCTTCCGCCCGCTTCTTGCGCACCTCCTTCGGGTCGGCGATCAGCGGTCGGTATATTTCAACGCGGTCCCTGTCGCGCAATGGCGAGTCGGGCTTGGCAAGTTTGCCAAAAATCCCGACCTTGTTCTTCGTCAGATCTATTTCTGGATACTTCTGCCCCAGACCGGAAGCATCGATAGCCTGTTGCACGGTACACCCTGCCGGAAGCGTCAACTGCACCAGTTCCTGTTTCTGCGGCAGCGCATAGGCGACCTCAATCGAAAGCGACTCAGCCATTTTGGGCATAGACCTGATCTGCCCGGCGGACAAACGAGTCGACAAATGTATTGGCAATATGATGGAAAACCGGTCCAAGGGCCTTTTCCAGCAGTTTGCTGGAGAACTCATAGTGGAGCTGGAACTCGATCTTGCAGGCCGTATCGCCGAGCGGTTTGAAATGCCAGCAGCCGTCAAGGTGCTTGAAAGGACCGTGGCGCAGATTGATCTTCATGAAATGCGGGGCTTCCTTGTCGTTCTCCGTGGAGAAATCCGCCTTGATACCATGGTAGTTGACGTGCAGCGTCGCTACGGTCTTGGCATCGTTGCGATGGATCAATTCGGTGCCGCCGCACCAGGGCAAGAAGCGCGGGTATTCCTCCACTGTGTCTACAAGATGAAACATCTGTCCGACGCTGTATTCGACCAGGACGGACTTGCGGACTTCGGCCATGATCGCCACATGCTATAGAATCTTGCGAATTCTAGCGCAAAAGGCATTATGAGCATTGTCGATAACAGAAAGGCCTTCCACGATTACTTCATCGAGGAGCGCTTCGAGGCGGGCCTCGTTCTCGAAGGGTGGGAGGTCAAGGCAATCCGCGCCGGCCGGGTACAGTTGAAGGAAGCCTATGTCATCCTGCGCGGCGAGGAAGTCTTCCTCATCGGTTGCCATATCAGCCCCCTGCCGACGGCTTCAACTCACATCCAACCTGATCCGGTACGCACGCGCAAGCTGTTGTTGCATGTCGAAGAAATCAGCAAATTGATCGGCAAGGTCGAGCGCGCCGGCTATGCCCTGGTGCCGCTCGATCTGCATTACGCCAAGGGACGGGTAAAAATCGCCATTGGACTCGCCCACGGCAAGAAGCAGCACGACAAGCGGGAAACCGAGAAGAAACGCGATTGGGAGCGCGAAAAACAGCGTCTGATGCGGGTGAAGGCCTGATCAGGCCTTGTTGAACCTTCCCAGCAAGCCTCTCCGGCTTCCTGCACATCAGCGGGCAGTACGATCATCTTGGCGTTGTCGTCACAATCCCTTCAGCAGGAGGCAACATCGGATTGTCACAATTTGCCGGCTGCCATTTTCTGCCTTACTTCCTCGAACAAGCAGATCGCTGTGGCTGCCGCCACGTTGAGCGATTCAGCCTTTCCAGGCATGGGGATGCGGGCAGCATGCAAGGTCAGGCCCGCCATTTCCGCAGTCAGCCCACCCCCCTCGTTCCCGAACACCCATGCCACTGGTCCGCTGAGGTCAAGCTCGAAAATTGTTCTCTCTGCATCAATCCGGGTAGACACGCTGATCCCATCAACATGCTCAATGACCTGCTCCAGCACGGCATGTTCGTGAATGCGCAATAAAAAATGTGCGCCCATGGCGGCGCGCAATACCCGGGGTGACCAAGCCTGCGCGCAACCCGGGCCGAGAAAAACGTCAGATATTGCGGCCGCCGCGGCAGATCGAAGGATCGAACCGAGGTTCCCGGCATCCTGTATGGCTTCCAGCAGTACGCATGACCCCATTATCTTTGCCGGCCGCTGTGAATGCGGAATGGAAACCAGCGCAAGAATTCCTGTCGGCGTAGTGACGGGACTGACTTCCCCGAAGAGGGCATCGCCAAACAGATAAGGAAGCGTTTTCGGGTACTTCATCAGGAAATTCCGGATTTCCTGTTGCTGCGCGCCGCTCTCGCTGATGGCAAGCAGGTCGGGCGGTCCGAAGTGATCGAACCAGCCTGATACAAGGTGTATACCGTCCAATACCGTCTTGCCCTGCTTGCGCCGCTCGCGGGAAGATTCCGTGAGCAGGCGAAGTTGCCTGAACGTGGCATTGTCGCGGGAAGTGATTTTCTTCATCGTTATTCAAAAGTATAGTGACATTTCCATGCCTTCGGCCAAAGTTATCATTGTCACCCCTGCCCCGCCCGGTTCGCGTGCCGGAAATCGCAATACGGCAGTACGCTGGGCGAAAATCGTACGCGGGCTTGGATACCGCGCAACGGTACAAACGCAATGGGAAAACGAATGCTGTGACCTCCTGGTGGCCCTGCATGCGCGCAAGAGCCATGATGCATTGAGCGCCTATCGAATGGCCTGCCCCGATCGGCCGGCCGTTCTGGCATTGACCGGTACCGACATCTACCGGGACATACGTCAGGACCGGAATGCCGCAGCTTCGCTGGAAATGGCAACACGCCTGATCGTGCTTCAAGAAGAGGCGCTGGATGAGCTGACGCCAAGGCAGCGCAGCAAGACGCACGTCATTCACCAGTCTGTCATCACCTCGCTTGAACCCGATCCGCCCAAACGCAAGTTTCGGGTATGCGTACTGGGCCATTTGCGTGAGGAGAAGGACCCGTTTAGAACTGCCAAAGCATTACGTTTATTGCAGGATCTCCGCCTTGAAGTCGTTCAGGCCGGAAAATCACTCTCGGACAGGATGACGCGCGAGGCAATCCGCCGCATGCGTGAAGACACGCGTTACAAATGGGTGGGCGAACTGCCCCATTGGGCCGCAATGCGATTGCTGTCCCGCAGCCAAGCCATGGTGATCAGTTCCAGGCTGGAGGGTGGGGCGCATATTGTTTCGGAGGCGATCGCCATCGGCATACCCGTAATCGCTTCGGACATTCCCGGCAATCGTGGGCTACTCGGTGAGAGGTACCCGGGCTATTTCCCGGTGGGCGATCATGTATCCCTTGCCGAAAGGCTGCAGCAATTGATGGACGAGCCGAAATATTTTGGTCGCCTTGCTGCGGCAGTCAGGCGTCGAGATTTTCTTATTGATCCTTTACGGGAACAGAAATCCTGGTTGAAACTGCTCAGGGAATTGGGTTTTGCTTGAGCAGATCCCGAACCGGAGCATAGCTGCGGCGATAGATATCGATTACGCCATGCTTGCGCAGAGCGGCAAGATGTCCTGCCGTCGGATAGCCCTTGTGCCTGTCCAGGCCATACAGGGGGAACAAGGAATGCAAGCGCAGCATTTCTGCATCACGCGTTGTCTTTGCCAGGATTGAGGCGGCCGAGATGGCGGCGATGGTGGCGTCCCCCTTTACGATGGCCCTGACCGGAAAGGCGATTCGCGGACAATGCGTTCCGTCGGCTAAAACCTCGTCTGGTTGGATGGACAGGGCCTCCACGGCACGCCGCATGGCCAAAAGCGTTGCTTGCAGGATATTCAAGGTATCGATCTCCTCGACTGAAGCGCTGGCGACCGCCCAGGCCAGAGCGCGCTCACGAATAAGTGGGGCAAGCCTTTCGCGGGCTTTTTCGGTCAGTTTTTTTGAATCGGCAAGTCCCGCGACCGGGTTGTTCTGGTCAAGTATGACCGCGGCAGCGAAGACCGGACCGGCCAAAGGCCCCCTGCCCGCTTCGTCAAGGCCGCAGATCACGCCGTCTGTGACGCGGTGTTCCATGCTTTCTTTGGCCGGCTCAGATAGGGCAGGATCGCGTCTGTCGCCCGCTCCGCGGAGTTCAGGCGCAATTGCTCATGCAGACGCGCGAATATGCCGGTGATACGGCGGCTGGATTCCGGGTCTTCAACGAGATTGCCCAGCGCCTGAGCCAGATTCTCCGGTGTCGCATCGTCCTGCAGGAATTCTGGAACGACAAAGCCTCCGGACAGGATATTCGGCAGTCCTACCCAAGGCTGATATTTCATGCGGCGCATGAGACGCCAGGTCCATGGCGACATGCGATAAGCGATGACCATCGGTTTTTTCAGGAGCGCGGCTTCAAGTGTGGCAGTCCCGCTGGCAACCAGTACTCCATCGGCCACGCCCATTGCATCGTGCGCATGGCCAAACAGGCGCGTGATCGGCAGTTCCTGTGCCGAAAGCGCGTACAGCGCATCGTCGAACATGCGGCGTGTTTCACGCGTGGCCAGCGGCACAAGAAAACGCGCATGCGGAAACCGCTGATTCAGGATCTGTGCAGTTCTAATAAAGGTCTCGGCCAGGTAGTGCAGTTCCGACTGCCGACTTCCGGGCAGTAGGGAAAAAACGAGCTGTTCCTGTGGAATGTCGAGTTTGTCACGCAAAGCCGACTTGTTCACTTCCAGCGGAATGACGTCTGCCAGGGGATGGCCGACATAACTCACGGGGATGTTGTAGCGACGGTAGATATCCTCCTCAAAAGGAAACAAGGCCAGCATGTGCGACACGGATTGGGCTATTCCACGAATGCGGCCTCCACGCCAGGCCCAGATGGAGGGACTGACATAATGGATTGTCGGAATACCATTTGTTTTCAGGCTCTTCTCTAGGTGGAGATTGAAATCTGGCGCATCAACACCGATGAAGGCATGCGGTGGATCGCGGAGGATTTCCGTAAGCAATGTCCTGCGGATGCCCGAGATTTCACGGTAATGCCTGATGACTTCGGCGTAGCCGCGCACCGCCAGTTTTTCGGCGGAGACCCGTGCCTGAAAACCGGCAGCCTGCATTTTAGGGCCGCCAATACCGTAGAAATGCGCGTCAGGAATACGCTTTTTTAGCGCGAGGATAAGGTGGCTCGCCAGCAAATCACCGGAAGCTTCTCCGGCTACCATGGCAATACGGATTATTTCAGACACTAGCAAGCCTACCTGATGATGCCCCTGCCGGGTGATGCAAGGAAGTCGGCAAGCAGAGCGAGTGCAGGCTCAGTCGCCGCTTCGTCCGAGATTCTCGAGCGTGCATCATCAAGCGTCACACCAGAGCGATAAACCAGCTTGTAGGCACGCTTCAAGGCGCTGACAGCATCGTTGCTGAAGCCGCGACGCTTCAGCCCCTCCGAGTTGATGCCGAAGGGCTTGGCGGTATTTCCGGCTGCAGTTATGTAAGGTGGCAGATCCTGCAGAAGAATGGTGCCCATCGCGGTCAGGCTGTGGGCGCCGATTCGTACGAACTGGTGAACCACTGTGAAACCGCCCAGAATCGCATAATCGCCGACTTGCACATGGCCGGCCAACTGGGCGTTGTTGGCGAATATGGTGTTGTTGCCGACCTGGCAGTCATGGGCAAGATGAACATAGGCCATGATCCAGTTGTCGGAGCCGACTCGCGTCACGCCGACGTCTTGCGACGTGCCGCAATTGAATGTGCAGAACTCTCGGACAGTATTGCGGTCGCCAATCTCCAGCCGCGTTGGTTCGCCTGCGTATTTTTTATCCTGCGGCATCTCACCGATGGAAGAGAACTGGAAAATGCGGTTGCTCTGCCCGATGCGGGTATGTCCGCTGATCACGACATGAGGCCCGACCCAGGTATCGTCACCGATTTCGACATGCTTCCCGATGACTGAATAAGCACCCACGGAAACATTTCTGCCGAGCCGGGCATTCGAATCGACGATGGCCGTCGGATGAATAAGGGCTTGGCTCATTCGATGGTACGCACCGTGCACATGAGTTCGGCTTCAGCAGCGGTTTGTCCGTCGACCTTGGCCTTTGCTGCGAACTTCCAGATGCCGCGCTTGTTCGCCACGATGGAGACCTCGAAGATCAACTGGTCGCCCGGGCTGACCGGCCGCTTGAAGCGGGCACTGTCAATGCCGACAAAATAATAAACCGACTTGTTGTCAGGCTTCCCACCCATCGTCTTGAAAGAGAGAATGGCTGCAGTCTGCGCCAGTGCTTCTATGACCAGCACACCGGGCATCACCGGATGATGCGGATAATGGCCCGGGAAAAATGGTTCGTTGATGCTGACGTTCTTCAGAGCGACGATACGTTCTCCCGGGACGACTTCCATGACACGGTCGACCAGGAGCAACGGGTAGCGATGCGGCAGGTATTCGAGAATTTCGTGGATGTCCATCTGGTTCAAGTGTTCTTCTCCTGTTTTGCAAGTCGCTCTTCCAGCCCGCGTATTCTCTCTGACATCGCATCCAGGTGGCGCATCTGCGCCGCATTCTTCAGCCAGTCGCGATGAGCCTCGAAGGGCATGGCGCCGGTATAGGTGCCCGGTTGTGCGATTGATTTTGTGACGAGTGTGGCAGCGGAAATATGCACATCGTCCGCAACTGTCAAATGTCCCAGGATGATGGCGCCCCCGCCGATGGTGCAGCGGCGTCCGATGCGGGCGCTGCCGGCGATGCCGACGCAGCCGGCCATTGCCGAGTTGACGCCAATACGAACGTTGTGACCGATCTGGATCTGGTTATCGAGTTTGACGCCATTCTCGATCACCGTGTCGTCCAGGGCGCCGCGATCAATGGTGGTATTGGCGCCAATTTCCACATCGTCGCCGATCAGAACGCGACCTGTCTGGGGAATCTTCGTCCAACTGCCATCTGCCTCGCGCGCAAACCCGAATCCATCAGATCCGACAATGGCTCCGGAATGAATAATGGCGCGCTTGCCGATCATGCATCCCGGGTATATGGTGACATTTCCGTAGAGTCGGGCTTGCTCCCCTATGGCGACGCCTTCGCCAATGGTGCAGCCGGGGCCGATTATGCTGTCTTCCCCGATACTCACGTTCCTGCCGATATGCGTCCCCGGTCCGATACTGACGCTAGGGTCCATATTCGACTCGACCACAGCCACGGGGTGGATGCCGGGTGGCGCCGGCGGAAGCGGATTCAGCAATTGAGCCACCCGCGCAAAATAGGCGTAGGGATTGTCGCTGACGATGCAGGGCAGTGGGCAGTTCTGGGAGTGGGCGGAGGAAAGCACCACAGCTCCGGCCCGGCTGGCGACCAATTGCCTGCGGTACTTGGGATTGGCCAGGAAGGCAATTTCGGCTGGCCCGGCTTTCTCAAGGGTCGCAACCTGCTGAATGCGCAATCGACCGTCGCCGATCAGTTCGCCACCGAAGCGCGAAACAATTTCCTCAAGGGTCAGGCCGTCAGCGCGCTCGGTCATGCATGTGCTTACTTGCCGTCAGCCAGGGCCTTGATGACCTTGTCGGTGATGTCGATGCGCGGGGCGGCATAAACCGCCTCTTGAAGAATAATGTCGAATTTCTCTGCTTCTGCAATAGCCTTGATGGCCTTGTTGGCTCGCTCCAGAACGGCTGCCAGCTCCTCGTTGCGGCGCTGATTCAGGTCTTCCCGGAATTCGCGCTGCTTGCGCTGAAACTCGCGGTTCAAGTCCCCGAACTCGCGCTCCTTGTTGCGCTTGTCGGATTCCGACATGGTGACCGCATTTTTCTCCAGAGCTTCCTGCATGGTCTGCAGTTGTTTGGCCAGGCGCTGCATTTCCTGGTCACGCTTTTCGAATTCCTTTTCAATTTTCTTTTGCGCGCGCACAGCTGGCGCGGCATCGCGGAAGATCTTCTCCGTATTGACGAAGCCGACCTTGGCATCTGCAGCGGCAGCGTGAAACGCAGGAATGGCGATCAGCCCTGCAAAGATCAAATAAGCGAACTTTTTCAACGTAACTCTCCTGCAAGTAAACATCTCAGAACGACGTACCCATCTGGAACTGGAAGCGCTCAATCTGATCGCCCGACTTCTTGTTTAGCGGCTGCGCAATGCTGAATTTGAGCGGCCCGAAGGGGGAAGACCAGGCAACGGAAACGCCTACACTGTACCGCAAATCGGAAAGCCGCATTTTCTGGCTGGTAGCCCAGACATAGCCGGCGTCAACAAACCCGCCAAATCTGAAAGATTTGTCCAAGCCAATGCCCGGAATCGGCATGAGGAATTCGGCATTCGCAACCAGCCTTTTATTCCCACCCAGGGCATCTTTATCGTTGGGAGCAACATCATGCGGACCAAGGGATCCAGACTTGAAGCCGCGCACCGAGCCGATGCCGCCCGCATAAAAGTGGCGGAAGAACGGCAAGGGTTCGCCGCCGTAGCCATTCCCGAAGCCATACTCGCCATTCAACATCAGAGTGATGTCCTTTGTGAGCGGGAAAAATTTCTGGTGCTGGTAGTTCAACTTGTAGAACTTCAGGTCACCGCCAGGCAGGCCAATCTCTCCGTAGGCGCGCTGCACCGTGCCTTTGGTGGTGTAAATCAGGCTGTCTCGCTGGTCGTTTGCCCAGGTTGAGTTCAGAAGCAGCGTGGTATTGGATGAGCCAAACTGTTGTACGAACTGCTGGTAGCGCAATGGGCTGTTGGCAAATGTTTTGACCTTGGTCGAATCGAACGACAACCCGACGCCGATAGAATTATCCTCGGCTATCGGGAAGCCGTAGCGTACGCCCGCGCCCATCGACGAGGTTTTATAGTTGGCAATCGCGGTCGAAGACGGGTCGGTATCGCGCCGGTACAGGTCAAATCCCCTGCTGACGCCATCGACGGTGTGATAAGGATCGGTATACGACAAGGAGTAGGTTTTGTTCACCTTGCCTGAATTGACATTAACAGACAGGTGTTTGCCACTGCCAAATATGTTGTTCTGCGAGACAGAGCCTGAGACTACAAATTTTTCAGAGCTGGAAAACCCCGCGCCTAACATCACATTCCCAGTCGGCTTTTCCTTGACGTTGAGATTAACGTCGACCTGATCGGTGGTACCTGGCACAGGGGGAGTCTCGACGTTGACCTCATCAAAGTAACCGAGCTTGTCCACCCGTGTGCGCGTCTTGTTGATTTTTTCTCCGTCATACCAGGCGCCCTCCATCTGGCGTGCTTCGCGCCGTATGACTTCGTCGCGTGTTCTTGTGTTGCCAGTAACATTAATTCGCCTGACGTATACTCGCCGTCCGGGGTCGATGAAAATGGTAAAGGCAACCTGTTTCTTGTCCCGGTCTATTTCTGGGGCCGCGTTGACGTTCGAGAAGGCGAAACCGTCGTTGCCCAGCTTTTCGTTGATCTGCTTTGTGGTTCCCGTCAGTTTCTCCCTGGAAAAAACTTCTCCCGGTCTGATCTGAACGAGTTTTCTCAGTTCGTCTTCCGGCAGGGTCAGCTCACCGGCCAGTTTGATCGCAGACACCGTGAATTTCTCGCCTTCCTTGACATTGATGGTGATGTAGATATCTTTCTTGTCAGGGCTGATGGAAACCTGTGTGGACTCAATATCGAATTCGATATAGCCGCGGTCGTGGTAGTACGATTTGAGTGTTTCCAGGTCGGCCGACAGTTTCTGCTTGGAGTACTGGTCATTCTTTGTGTACCAACTGATCCAGTTCGGAGTTCGCAGTGCGAATAACTCCCGAAGCGCCTTCTCCTTGAAGGCCTGTGCACCGACGATGTTGATCTGACGGATCTTGGCCACCTCGCCCTCATCGACAGCGAAATTGATGCCGACGCGGTTGCGCTCGAGCGGGGTGACGGTAGTGGTGATATTGACCGCATAACGGCCACGGCTCAGGTATTGCCGCTTCAATTCCTGCTCGGCTCTTTCCAGCATCGAGCGATCGAAAATACGGGATTCCGCCAGACCGATCTCTTTCAATCCTTTCTTCAACGCATCCTTGTCGAACTCCTTGATGCCGACAAAATCGACCTGGGCAATCGCCGGGCGTTCTTCCAATACAACGACGATTACATCGTTCTCGACTTCGATCCGGACATCCTTGAAGAAGCCCGTGGCGAAAAGCGCTTTGATGGCCTGTGAAGCCTTTTCGTCCGTCATGGTCTCGCCGACTTTGACAGGGAGGTAGCTGAAAACCGTACCGGCCTCGGTGCGCTGAATGCCCTCCACACGAATATCTTTCACCACGAACGGCTGAAAGGCAAAACCTGACGCGGAGAACAATGCCGCAAACAGCCCAGGAAGGATTTTCTTTTTCATTTATTCAGCCGGAAACAAGGCGGTTGATATCGTTATAGAAGGCAAAAGCCATGAGCATGACCAGCAGCGCCAAGCCGATCTGCTGACCTATCTCCATCACGCGTTCGGAAACGGGGCCACCCTTGATTATTTCGACAATATAATACATCAAGTGTCCGCCATCCAATAAGGGTATTGGGAGCAGATTGAGCACACCCAGGCTGATGCTGATCAAGGCCAGAAACTTGATGTAGTACGCCAGGCCAAGTTTTGCGGATTGCCCGGCATAATCTGCGATCGTCACCGGGCCGCTGAGGTTTTTCCAGGAGACTTCTCCCACGATCATCCGGCCCAGCATCTTCAGACTGAAAACCGAGGTATCCCAGGTTTGGCTGATGGCTTTGCCAAGTGATTCTGCCGGCCCATATCTCACAACAGTCATCAAGGCGGCACGGTCGACAACCTCCTCCCGGACCCCGATGCCGATGCGACCGACACGCTTGCCGCGTTCATCGGCTTCAGCCGGTATCAGAGACAGGCTGAAGGAATTGCCATGGCGATCTATATCAAGCCGGATGGGGCGCCCCGGGGCATCCCGGATGATGGTTACCACCTGAGCCCAATTCGTTATCGGTTCGTCTTCAACCGCCAGGATTCTGTCCCCTTCGCGCAGGCCGGCCAACTCGGCAATGCCCCCTGGTGTGACCTTGCCAATGACAGGCGGCAATAATGGCCGATAGAAGCGGAAGCCGATTTGCTGCAGGATGTCCCCTTCCAGGTCCGAGGTGTCGATTGCAGAAAGATCGAGTTTGCGGAAGGAGATTTCCTGTCGCTTGTTGATCACTTCGAGGGTGGCGGCGCCCTTGCCCAAGGTCTGCTGCAGCAGTTCCCAGCGAAATTCCTGCCAAGATGCAATGGCCTGGCCATTGATGCTGCGAACCAATTCTCCCTCCTGGAAACCGGCCCGCTCTGCAATGGACTGGGCCGCGGGTGCGCCAAGCACAGGTTTGGGTTCCTCTACGCCGTGCACGAACAGGGCCCAGTACATGAAAATAGCAAGCAGGAAATTAGCCGCGGGTCCCGCCAGCACGATACCGAATCGCTTCCATACGGATTGGCGGTTGAATGCGCGCGGCAATTCATGGAATGCAACTTCCCCTTCGCGCTCATCCAGCATTTTGACGTAACCGCCCAAGGGGAAAGCTGCCAGGGCCAATTCAGTGCCATCCCGCCCTACGCGCATGGACAGCAACGGCTTGCCAAAGCCGACGGAAAACCTGAGCACCTTGACGCCACACCATCTGGCGACGAGAAAATGCCCGGCTTCATGCACCACGATCAGCAGGCCCAGCGCCAGCGCAAACGCCCCAAGGTAGAACAGGAAGTTGCCCATGCTCGCCTAATGTTGCAGGCTGGAAACAAGATGTTGCGCCGCCTCGCGTCCGGCAGCGTCGGCTGCCAGTACGTCCTCGAGACTATCAACATCCCTCCGGGCCACGAAAGCCAGGGTCTGTTCAATCACTGCAGGAATGCGTGTGAAAGCCAGGTTGCCGGCCAGAAAAGCCTCTACCGCGATCTCGTTTGCAGCGTTCAGGACTGCCGGGGCATTCCCTCCACTTCCCAATGCTTCGTAGGCCAACCTCAGGCAGGGGAACCGATCGAAATCCGGCCGTTCGAAATCCAGTTTTCCGATGCGGCAGAGATCGAGGGGGGCAACACCGGCCTCGATGCGTTCCGGATAGGCCAGGGCGTATGCAATGGGGGTACGCATGTCCGGGTTGCCGAGCTGCGCGATGACCGAGCCGTCGACGTATTCGACCATGGAGTGAATGACGCTCTGGGGATGAATGACGACCTCGATGCTTTCGCGTGGCGCATTGAACAACCAATGGGCTTCAATGACCTCAAGGCCCTTGTTCATCATGGTTGCGGAATCGACCGATATTTTCCGTCCCATGACCCAGTTTGGGTGGGCGCAAGCCTGGTCGGGGGTCACCTGCTCCAGTCCCGCCGCAGGCATAAGCCTAAACGGGCCGCCTGAAGCAGTAAGGACGATCCGACGTACCCCATTATTCTCTAAATTACTTGAAAATAATGGTGGTAGTGATTGATATATAGCATTATGTTCACTATCTATCGGGAGGAGAATAGCGCTGTTCCGGTGGACTTCCTTCATGAAAACTGGCCCCGCCATGACCAGCGCTTCCTTGTTGGCCAGGAGAATTTTCTTCCCAGCTCTGGCAGCAGCCAAGGTCGGTCGCAAACCGGCGGCCCCGACAATTGCCGCCATGACGGTGTCGACTTCAGGGAGTCCGGCTATTCTCTCAAGTGCTCCGACCCCAGCCAGAACAGCGGTCTGCGTTCCGGACGAATGCAATAGAATTTCCAGTTCAGCCGCCGCCGCATCCGTGCCAACCACGGCAAACAAAGGGGTAAACAGACGGCATTGTTCGGCCAGGAGGCCGATATTGTGACGCGCCGAAAGCGCCAGCACCTCAAATCGCTCCGGGTGACGCGCCACCACATCCAGCGTATTGACTCCAATGGAGCCCGTCGCGCCAAGCACAACCAGCTTTTGTCGGGCCGTGCTCATGGCATTTGTCCTTCCCAGAGCAGCACTGCCAGACCGACCAATGGCAAAGTCGAGGTCAGGCTGTCGATACGATCAAGCGCCCCGCCATGCCCTGGCAGAATCCCTCCGCTATCCTTGACGCCTGCCTGCCGCTTGATAAGCGACTCGAACAAGTCGCCGAGAATGCTGACAACCGTCAGCACAATCAGGGCGGTCAAAAACAGAAACCAAACCCCTGATGTACTGGGAACTCGGCCGGCCATCCAGGCAACGGCCATTCCATAGATCAGGACACCCGCTACCGCCCCTGCAGCCCCTTCCCAAGTCTTCCCGGGGCTGATGTATCGGGCAAGCTTATGGCGCCCAAAAGCGCGTCCGCAGACATAGGCTGAGATATCCGCCACCCAAACGGCTGCCATCGCTGCCAACAGAAAAAAGGGGGCAAAGGCACGCAATTGCATCAACGCCAGGCACGCCGGGATAAGAACAACGCCTCCCGCCAGAAGGCCGGGAATCCGGATTGAGGTTGGCCATTTCTCCTTCAGCCAAAACGGAACGGCCACCAGCCAGAAGAAACCGGCAAGGATGTAAATAGCCGACAGGAATGTTTCCTGTCTTATGGCGCCCGTGTCGATATCAAAGACAAACAGGCCAAGTACGCCGCACAAAACCATCGAAGCCAGCGCATAACTGCCCCGCCCAGAGGGGCTCATTTTCACCAAGCCACCCCACTCCCATGCGCTTATCCCGGCAACGACACTGACCAGGAGCAGCCAGCCGAAGAATGGAAGCAGAAAAAGCATGGCGAGGAAACCCCCCAGCAGAATCAGCGCGGTGACAACCCTTGCCCTAAGCATTCTCGCTCGTGGTTTTGGCGTGGGCTTGCTTCGCAGACCTGGGAGTGATGTCTTCCGCAAGGAGTTGCTCGGAGGTGCGGCCGAAGCGACGCTCACGCCGCTTATACGAGGCGATGGCCTGATCGAGCGCTGCAGCATCAAAGTCCGGCCAGAGCGTATCCGTGAAATGGAACTCGCTGTAGGCAAGCTGCCAAAGCAAAAAGTTGCTGATCCGCTGCTCGCCGCCCGTGCGGATGAAGAGGTCGGGTTCAGGTCCGTAATTGAGGGCCAGATGGGCAGCCAGGTCCGCCTCTTCGAAACCGCCGTGCTTGTCAGGACGGGCGGCAAGCATCTTTTCCATCGCCTGGAGAATGTCCCAGCGTCCGCCATAGTTTGCAGCGATGGTAAGGGTCAACGAGGTATTGCCGGCAGTCAACGCTTCGCCCCGCCTGATGAGGTCGACGATATTCCGATCGAACCGGGACAGATCGCCAATGACACGGAAGCGGATGTTGTTTTCATGAAGTTTGGCCACTTCCTCGTCAAGTGCCCGCAGGAACAATTGCATGAGGAACGACACTTCTTCCTGCGGCCGACGCCAATTTTCCGAACTGAAGGCAAAAAGGGTCAGATAGGAGACACCACGCTCAACGCAGGCCTTGATGATCCCGCGCACCGCTTCAACGCCGCTCTTGTGTCCGGCAATGCGCGGCATGAAGCGTTTCTTGGCCCAGCGGCCATTGCCATCCATGATGATGGCAATGTGCCCCGGCACATCGCCAGTCGGCGGAATATTCTGCGTTGAACTGGGAAACAGGGTCACGGCAGCTTCTCCTTGGGCTGCGTGATAGGCCGTCAGACGGCCATCAGGTCGCTTTCTTTTTGGGCGAGCGCCTTGTCGATCTCGGCGATGAAGCGATCGGTCAGCTTCTGCACTTCTTCCTGGGTCCGCCGCTCATCGTCCTCTGAAATGGTTTTAGACTTCATGCCTTCCTTGAGGGCGTGGTTGGCATCCCGCCGCAGATTGCGCACGGCCACGCGGGCATTTTCCGCTTCTCCGCGCACCACCTTGATGAGGTCCTTGCGACGTTCCTCCGTCAGGGCCGGCATGGGAACCCGCACGGTATCGCCTACCGAGGAGGGGTTGAGTCCAAGATCGGACTCCCGAATGGCCTTCTCGATGGCCGGCGCCAGCTTCTTTTCCCAAGGCGTCACGCCGATCGTGCGGGCATCGATCAGGTTGATGTTGGCCACCTGGTTGATCGGCATCATCGACCCGTAATAGTCCACCTGGACATGATCAAGGATGCCGGCGTGAGCCCGCCCGGTGCGCACCTTGCCGAGGTCGTTTTTCAACGCCTCGAGCGATTTCTGCATTTTCTGTTCAGTCGTTTTCTTGAGCTCGGGGATCATGCTGGACTCTCCTCAACAATGCACCATGGTACCCTCGTCCTCGCCGAGGACAACCGACTTCAGCGCGCCGGACTTGAAGATGCTGAATACATTGATTGGCAGTTTCTGGTCGCGGCACAGGGCCAGTGCCGTCGCATCCATCACCTGCAGGTTCTTCCCGATCGCCTCGTCGAAGCTGACGCGGTGGTAGCGTGTGGCAGTCGGGTCCTTCTTCGGGTCCGCTGTGTAGACACCATCCACCTTGGTCGCCTTGATGACGATCTCGGCACCGATTTCCGAGCCACGCAGCGCCGCTGCCGTATCGGTGGTGAAGAACGGATTGCCGGTTCCCGCTGCGAAGACAACGATCTTGCCCTCTTCCAGGTAGCGTATCGCCTTGCCCCGGATGTAAGGCTCGACCACCTGCTCGATATTCAGCGCTGACTGGACGCGGCCGTTGAGGCCCGCCTGGCGCAGGGCGTCGGCCAGCGCCATGGCATTCATCACCGTAGCCAGCATGCCCATGTAGTCGGCGGTGGCACGATCCATGCCAGTAGCGCTGCCGGCCAGGCCGCGAAAGATGTTGCCGCCGCCGATGACCACGCCGATCTCGACCCCCAGGTCGGCGACCGACTTGATCTCGGCGACGATGCCCGCCAGCGTCTCACGGTTGATGCCGTAGGCGTCGCTGCCCATGAGGGCTTCGCCTGACAGCTTGAGCAGGATGCGCTTGTAGGCAGGTGTCGGCACGGCGTTACTTGACCTCTTCGGTCGCGTCTTTCTTGGCTGCGGCAGCCTGCGCCGCCACCTCGGCGGCGAAGTCGGAGACCTTCTTCTCGATGCCCTCGCCGACGGCATAGAGGGTGAAGCCGGCCACCTGGGCGCCCTTCTGCTTGAGGAGCTGCTCAATGGTCTGCTTGCCGTCCTCGGCCTTGACGAAGACCTGGCCGAGAAGCGTAACCTCCTTGAGATACTTCTGCACCGTTCCCTCGGCGATCTTCTCCAGCATGGCTTCCGGCTTGCCAGCCTCGCGCGCCTTCTCGATGGCGATGCGGCGTTCCATTTCCAGAAGCTCGGCCGGTACACCCGTGGCATCCAGGGCCTTGGGCTTGGATGCGGCGATATGCATGGCCAGGTCCTTGCCCAACTGCTCGTCGCCACCGACCAAATCGACCAGCACCCCGATCTTGGCGCCGCCATGGACGTATGAGATCAGCTTGCCCTTGGCCTCGACGCGAACGAAGCGGCGGATCGACATGTTTTCGCCGATCTTTCCGACCAGCGCCGTGCGCGTGGCCTCGACCGTTGCCCCGCTCAAAGTCAGCCCCGACAGGACGGCGACATCGGCCGGATTGTCCTTTGCCACCCGTTCCGCCAACGCCTTGGTGAAAGCCAGGAAATCGTCATTCTTGGCGACGAAGTCCGTCTCGCAATTGACCTCGATGATTGCTCCCAGCCTGGCATCCGGGGCGATGTGGATGCCGACGATGCCTTCCGCCGCCACACGGGAAGCGGCCTTGCTGGCCTTGTTGCCCAGCTTCACGCGGAGGATTTCCTCGGCCTTGACCATGTCGCCATCGGCCTCGGTCAGGGCTTTCTTGCATTCCATCATCGGCGCGTCGGTTTTCTCGCGCAGTTCTTTCACCATCGAAGCGGTAATGTCCGCCATGCTCACTCCTGAATTCATGCTGTTAATGCACTGCGGGGCGGCCATGCCGCCCCGCAGGGTTCAGCCCGCTCGGGCTCAGGCTGCTGCTTCCTCGCCGCCCTCGTCAACTTCCACAAAGTCATCGGATACCGCTGCGACGACTTCCTGCACAGACTGGCTACGGCCCTCCAGCACCGCATCGGCCGCGCCCCGCGCATAAAGGCGGATGGCCCGGCTGGAATCGTCGTTGCCTGGAATGACATAGGCCACACCCTCCGGGTTGTGGTTGGTATCGACCACGGCAATGATCGGAATTCCCAGCTTGTTCGCCTCGGTGATGGCGATCTTGTGGTAACCGACGTCAATGACAAAAATGGCATCGGGCAGACCGTTCATGTCCTTGATGCCGCCGATGCTTTTCTCCAGCTTGATCATCTCACGCTGCAGCATCAGGGCTTCTTTCTTGCCCAGATTCTCAAGCGTGCCGTTTTCCTTCATCGTTTCCAGATCCTTCAGGCGCTTGATCGACTGCTTGACCGTCTTGAAGTTGGTCAGCATGCCGCCCAGCCAGCGTTCGTCGACAAAGGGTGCGCCGGCGCGAATCGCTTCCTCACGGACAATTTCGCGTGCCTGGCGCTTGGTGCCGACGAAGAGCACGGTGCCCTTGTTGGCGGACATCTTGCGCAGGAAGTTCATCGACTCCTGGTACTTGGCCAGGGTCTTTTCCAGATTGATGATATGAATCTTGTTGCGATGGCCGAAGATGTAGGGGGCCATCTTGGGGTTCCAGAAGCGGGTCTGGTGGCCGAAATGGACACCCGCCTCCAGCATTTGACGCATGGTCGTAGACATGTGATTCTCCAAACAGGGTTGGCCTCCGCCCGGCTGTGCATCCGCTGAACCCCGGGTTCTCCCGAGGTTACGAGCGCACCCTATCGGATGCCGGGCGTGTGAATTTTGCCTCCCCACCAGGCGTCAGTGGGCAAGCAAGACGGTAATTATAGCGGTTTTTCCCATGATTTCTCAAGCATAATTAGCCCTTCCCAGCAGTTCGAAACGTATGGCAATCATGAGCATCGTCATCAAGACCCACGAAGAAATCGAAAAGATGCGGGTCGCCGGTCGGCTTGCCTCGGAAGTGCTCGACTACATCACGCCGTACGTCAAGCCGGGCATCACGACGGCCGAACTCGACCGCCTTTGTCACGACCATATGGTCCATGTCCAGGGCACCATTCCGGCACCCTTGAACTATGCCCCGTCGGGATACAAGCCCTATCCGAAGTCGATCTGCACCTCGATCAACCACCAGGTCTGCCATGGCGTGCCAGGCAGCAAGGCATTGAAAAAAGGGGACATTGTCAACCTGGACATCACCGTGATCAAGGATGGCTGGCATGGCGACACCTCGCGCATGTTTCTCGTCGGCGGGGATGTCAGCATTCTCGCCGGGCGACTTTGCGCTGTAACCTACGAGTGCCTCTGGCTTGGCATCGACCAGGTGCGTCCGGGTGCCCATCTTGGCGACGTCGGCCATGCCATCCAGCGTCATGCCGAATCCCACGGTTTTTCCGTCGTGCGCGAATTTTGCGGACACGGCATCGGTAGCCAGTTCCACGAGGAGCCTCAGGTGCTGCATTACGGCAAGGCAGGTAGCGGAGCGGAGTTGCGGTCCGGCATGGTCTTCACCATCGAGCCGATGATCAATGCCGGCAAGGCGGCGATTTCCGAACTGCCCGACGGCTGGACCATCGTTACCAAGGACCGCAGTCTGTCGGCCCAATGGGAACATACCGTCCTGGTGACGGATTCCGGCGCCGAGGTATTAACCCTTTCCGCTGGTTCGCCAGCCAGGCCCGACAGCCTGGGCTGACATGCTGCCGAAGCCCACCGAGGCAGGTACGACCGCCATTCGACAGTATGCCGGCCGGCTCAGAAACGAACTCGTTCAGGGCCAGGCAGCGCTCAAAACGGCTTACCAGACCAAGGGCGACGCCCTGCGGATGTTGCGCGGTCGCAGCCAGCTGGTGGATGACGTGCTCAAGCTTCTCTGGCAGGAAGCCCGTCTGCCGCTCGGTTTGTCCCTGGTCGCAGTCGGCGGTTATGGACGGCGCGAGTTGTACCCCGCCTCGGACATCGATCTTCTGTTCCTTCTCCCGGACAACGTCGCCAAGGAAACCGAGCGTCAACTCGAGGAAATGATTGGCCTGCTGTGGGACATCGGACTGGATATCGGTCACAGCGTACGCACGGTGTGGCAATGCGTCGACGAAGCGGCGCGAGACATCACCGTGCAGACCAATCTGCTGGAAGCCCGCCTGCTATGCGGCAGCCGCGCCCTGTTTAGCGACTTCGAGGGACAAATACGCTCCCAACTCGATCCAAAGGCCTTCTTCAAGGGCAAGCGACTGGAACAGGACGGGCGTCATGTTCGTTGCCAGGAAACGCCCTACGCACTGGAACCCAACTGCAAGGAAAGCCCCGGCGGACTGCGTGACCTGCAAAACATCCTGTGGATCTGCCGTGCCGCGAACCTCGGCGAATCCTGGAACGATCTGGCTCGACGCGGCTACATTACCCGCGGGGAAGCGTTGCAACTGAAGGGGCTGGAGAATTTCCACCGACATGCCCGCATCCGCCTGCATTACCTTACCGGGCGACGCGAGGACCGGCTGCTCTTCGATCACCAGGAAGCCATTGCCGGCCAGTTCGGCATCGCTACCGGCAAGACGCGGCGCGCATCCGAACTGCTCATGCAGCGCTACTTCAGAACGGCGAAATCGGTTACCCAACTCAACACCATCCTGCTGCAGAACCTCGGCGCGGAAATCTTCCCCGAACCGAACAGGGCGCCGATCGTCATCAATGACCGTTTCCAGAGCGACCGGGAACTGCTGGACGTCCGTTCAGAGGATATTTTCGAGAGAACCCCCTCCGCCATTCTCGAGAGTTTCCTGATCATGCAGCAGCGGGGCGAGCTGAAGGGCATGACGGCGCGCACCCTGCGCGCACTGTGGCGAGCCCGCCGTCTCATCGGGCCTGACTTTCGCCGGGATCCGCACAATCGCGCAACCTTCCTGCAGCTCTTCCAACAACGGCGCGGCCTCGTGCATGAGCTGCGGCGCATGAACCAGTACGGCATCCTCGGACGCTACTTGCCGGCCTTTCGCCGCATCGTCTGCCAGATGCAGCACGACCTGTTCCATGTGTATACGGTGGATCAGCACATCCTCATGGTGGTGCGCAACCTGCGCCGCTTCACCATGCCGGAACTCGCCCACGAGTATCCGTTCTGCAGTCGGCTCATAGCGGGTTTCGACAGGCATTGGCTGCTCTATCTCGCCGCCCTCTTCCACGACATCGCCAAGGGCCGCGGCGGCGACCACTCGAAGCTGGGCATGCCCGACGCGCGCCGTTTCTGCCGTGAGCACGGCCTCTCAGAAGAGGATACGACGCTGGTCGTCTGGCTGGTCCAGCACCATCTCTCCATGTCGAACGTCGCGCAGAAGCAGGACCTTGCCGACCACGAGGTGGTGCGCGCCTTCGCCGACCTCGTTGGCGACGAGCGCAGACTGACGGCCCTTTATCTGCTGACGGTAGCCGACATCCGTGGCACCAGTCCCAAGGTCTGGAACGGCTGGAAGGGCAAGCTGCTGGAGGACCTCTTTAACGCCGCCTTGCGTCTGTTGCGCGGCGCCAGCCCGCATCAGGCCCTCGGCATCGGCGAGCGGCAGGAAGAAGCGCGCCGCCTGTTGCGCTATTTCGGCCTGCGCCTTGACGTGGAGGAAGCCTTCTGGAAGGAACTTGACACGGTTTATTTCCTGCGACACGACGCGGAGGAAATTGCATGGCACACGCGCGCCCTCTACCATCGGCCCACGTCCGGGCAACCCGTGGTGAAGGCGCGCCTCCCCCACATCGGGGAAGAAGGCCTGCAGGTCATGGTCTACATTGCAGACCAGCCGCATCTTTTCGCCCGCCTGTGCGGCTTTTTCAGCCGGCTCGGCTACAGCATCGTCGAGGCAAAAATCCACACCACCCGCCATGGCTATGCGCTGGACAGCTTCATGCTCCTCGATCCCGACGGCACACTTGCCTATCGGGACATGATCAGCATGATCGAACACGACCTGACCGCCCGGCTGGCCGCGGGAACCACGTCCGATCAGGCGGCCAGCGGACGCCTGTCGCGCCAGATGCGCAACTTTCCCATCACCCCGGAAGTGCAGATCCGTTCGACTGAAAAGCCCGGCCAGTGCCTGCTGTCGATCATCGCGGCAGACCGCCCCGGCTTGCTATTTACCGTTGCCAACACGCTCGACGCGCACCACATCAACATCCACACCGCCAAGATCGCCACTCTGGGCGAGCGCGTCGAGGACACCTTCCTCATCAGCGGCGCGGAACTGGCCAAGACCGCCACACTGCTTCGGCTGGAGACCGAGTTGCTGGAAAAGCTTCAGGTCTGACCGAGCGGCCAGATCGCAAAAAAGACCTGGCGCTCAGCCGCCATCGGCTCCGGCAGGTTCGATCAGCGCCACGGCCTGGGCGGCAATACCCTCGCCCCGCCCCGTAAAGCCGAGGTTTTCGGTGGTTTTTGCCTTGATGTTGATGCAACCGGGATCGACACCCAGATCTGCGGCGATATTTGCTCTCATGGCGTCCGCATGCGGCGCCATGCGCGGTGCGCGGGCGATCACCGTAGCATCGACGTTGGCCACGCGATAGCCGGCCCGCTCGACCAGGCGCGCCGTCTCGCGCAAGAGATGCCGACTGTCTGCATCCTTGAAACGCGCATTGCTGTCCGGGAAATGGCGGCCGATGTCGCCAAGGCCGGCTGCGCCAAGCAAGGCGTCCGTCACGGCATGCAGCAGCACGTCGGCGTCGGAATGGCCGAGCAGTCCGCGCTCGAAGGGAATCTCCACCCCCCCAATGATGAGTTTCCTGCCCGGCACCAGGGCATGGACGTCGAAGCCTTGGCCGATGCGCATTACACTCCCTTTCTTTCCAGCAATATTTTTTCGGCCAGCGCCATATCCTCTGGATAGGTCACTTTCAGATTTCCGCTGCTGGAAGCCACCAGCAGCGGACGACGTCCAAGCGCTTCGACCGCGCTCGCCTCATCGGTGACGGCCGAACTGTTCTCCAATGCTTCGCACAGCAGTCCATAACGGAACATCTGCGGGGTTTGCGCCTGCCACAGATCATCGCGCGAAACGGTCGACTCGATGCGGCGGTTTGTGCCGCATCGCTTCAGGGTATCGGCGACCGGCACGGCAAGAATGCCGCCGACCTCGTCCTCCCCCACCTGATCGAGCAGTGCATCCAGTTGCGCCATGGAAAGGCAAGGGCGTGCCGCGTCGTGCACCAGCATCCAGTCTCCCCGGGCAAGCGTGGCGCTGATCGCCTTCAAACCATTGCGCACGCTGTCAGCCCGTGTCGGGCCGCCGCAACGCAGAACAGAAAGTTTGGCGCCCAGCGCTGTCCAGTCGAAGCGATCCCAGGCCTGATCCTGCGGCGCCAGGACTACGAAAACCCCCTGGATTTCCGGACAGGCACAAAGCGTTGCCAAGGCATGCCAGATCATGGGCCGGTCGGCGAGCAAAAGGTATTGCTTGGGAAGATCATCGCCCATGCGTGCGCCGCTTCCCGCAGCCGGCACCAGGGCAAATTTTCGTGACATGACGCGATTGTAATCGGATTGGAATTCAATCAGTAGCAGACTGGGTGTTCCACATCGGGCACCGGTTTGGCGAATAAGGCACGAATGCACCGATAAGCACCTTCACTTGGGTCTATGCGTGGTCGCAGGTACAATGTTGCCGCGTTTTTACTTATCCGGTTATCACTGACCTGCCATGACTTCTTCCATATTCGCAGCGGTGGAGATGGCTCCCCGCGATCCCATCCTCGGCCTCAACGAAGCCTTCAACGCCGACACGCGCAGCAACAAGGTCAATCTCGGCGTCGGCGTCTATTGCGACGACAACGGCAAGATTCCCCTGCTCGCGGCGGTCCGCAGCGCGGAAAAAACCCGTCTTGAAGCCATGCCGGCGCGCGGCTACCAGCCGATCGAGGGGCCGGCCAGCTACAACCAGGCGGTGCAGAACCTGCTCTTCGGCGCCGATTCTTCGCTGCTCAAGGACAGTCGCGTTGTCACCATCGAGGCGCTCGGCGGCACCGGCGCCCTCAAGGTCGGTGCCGATTACCTGCGCCGCCTGCTGCCCGCCGCTTCCGTCTACATCAGCGATCCGAGCTGGGAAAACCACCGCGCCCTGTTCGAGTCGGCGGGTTTCCAGGTCGAGAACTATCCCTACTACGATGCCGCCACCCGCGGCGTGGCTTTCGATGCCATGAAAACGACGCTGTCCGGCCTGCCCGCCGGGACCATCGTCGTCCTGCATGCCTGCTGCCACAACCCGACCGGCGCCGACCTCAGCGAAACGCAGTGGAAGGAAGTGGTCGAGACGGTTCGCGGGCGCGGACTGGTCGCCTTCATTGACATGGCCTACCAGGGCTTCGCCGACGGCATCGAGCCGGATGCCCTGGCGCTCAAGCTGTTCGCCGCCTCCGGCCTGCAGTTCTTCGTCTCCAATTCTTTCTCCAAGTCCTTCTCCCTTTACGGCGAGCGGGTCGGCGCCCTCTCCATCGTCACCGCCGGCAAGGAAGAATCCGCGCGCGTCCTCTCCCAGGTCAAGCGCATCGTGCGCACCAACTACTCGAACCCGCCCACCCACGGTGGCGCCGTGGTGGCGGCCGTGCTCTCCAATCCGGAACTGCGCAAGTTGTGGGAGGAGGAACTGGCTGGCATGCGCGACCGCATCCGCGCCATGCGCACCGGGCTGGTGGACAAGCTCAAGGCACGCAACGTGACGCAGGATTTTTCCTTCGTCGCCCATCAGCGCGGCATGTTCTCCTATACGGGCCTGTCGGCCGAACAGGTGGAGCGCCTGAAAAGCGAATTCGGCATCTACGCCGTGAGCACCGGTCGCATCTGCCTGGCCGCACTGAATACGAAGAACCTCGATTACGTCGCCGACGCAATCGCGGCCGTCATCAGGAAATAGGCAGGAAACACGCCTCTGGCAGAACAGGCACGGCCGGCGCCCGTTTTTTTCTGAGACCGGTTTATCTGCCTCGGCCCGGCGTCAGCAATGGGTCTTTTGTCGAGCCGCTGATGATCAGCGGCATCCTCAGCGTGGCTGCCGAACTCCTGAGTTCGACATCTGCGCCACCGCTCAATTGCGCGTTGCCCGCAATGCCCATATTGCCGCTGGCCTTGAACAGGCCGGAACTGAGGCGCACATTGCCAAGGCGGCAATCCTGCGGACTGCACTGAAGCGTGCCGGTCAGCTGTTCGAATTTGGTCTCGCCGCCGCGCGTCGGCGCACTGCCCGTTCTGCGCGCAGCCTCGCCCAGATCGAATCCCTTCAGCGCGCCGCGCTTCATTTCGAATGTCGCTTCAGCACGCAGTGCATCGGGCAGATTGGCGAGCTTGTCTGCCCTGGCATCGAGCCGCAGCCTGGCAGCCAGGTCCCCTTCGGCCGAGAGATCCGTGCCGAGGGCAGCCAACAGCTGGGTCGCATTCATGTGTTTGAGTTCGAGATTGCCAGTGAACACTGCACTCCCGGTCCATTCCAGCGAGGCTTTGCCTTCGACCAGGCCATCAAATATTCTGCCTTCGAATTTGCTCAAGTCCAGCCGCGTGCCGCTCAATTCCCCCTGCATCTCTATCGTCTGGAAGACCAGGCGCGGCTTGACCGTGGCTTTCCAGTTGCTGCCGCTTGCGGCGACCTGATATCCCTCACCCTTGGGTTTAGCTTCCAGCTTGAGCGTGCTGTCGGCATTGCGCAGCAGGATTTTCTCAGGGGCGCCCTGATTGTTCATCATGACTTCCCCGTGGAGGCCGCTGAGCAGCACATCGCCGACGGTCAGGTTCAGGTTTGTCAGCGTAACGTGGCGGATTTCCACTGCGTGTCCGCCGGCGCCGACCTGAGCCAAACGCCCCAGTCCGGCACCCTGGATGCTTGTCGTGTCCAGTTCCAGATAGTTGAATACTTTCTTTTCGCCCAGAAGGGAGAAAAAATCCGGTGTCGCGCGTACCGAAGCGACTGTCAGGTGGGCATCCTTGCCAACCTTGATGTTGTGCAAGGCGATGTGCGGTCGCGGCAGGAATGAAAAACCGATGTCGCCGATCCTTACGGGATCACGCAACATCGCCGAAGCTTTCTGTTCAATTTCCGGCAGATGGCGTCCGTAGGGGTACAGAACCAAAGTCAGTCCCAGCAGGACGGCACTGCCAAGAACGGCGAAAAGAACCACGACTGGCCAGGTAAAGAATGTCGGGCCACGGCTGATCGGCTCCAGATCGGCGCTGTCAATCCTCCACTCCTCGTCATCTTCAAGCCGATTGGCTTTAATCTTCGTTGGCGCTGCAATCCCCTTTTCCTTGCGTGCAAGCAGGCCCTTGATGCGGTCCACCCAGTCAGGGCCCGATGGGACTGGCTGCTGCGGGACATGGACGGCTTGCGCTGCAGGTCGGGTCTGGGGCGGCAGGGACTCATACTCCTGCGCCGGCAAATCGATTTCCTCTATGACCGGAGGAGGCGTTTTTGGCGAAGTTTCGGATACGGCTGCTGGAGCAATCGGCTCATCAAGCTGTGTGGTCAGGACGGGAACGTCCGCCACATCATCCGGGGGTAGCGTCAAGGCAGCTTCATCCTGGCCGGACGACGCCACGATAAATCCGCCAGCCATCAATTCGGTCAGTGCGGCCCGTGTCGCATTCTCGTCGCCGAACCGTCTGGCCAGGTCGGCCACCGTGGCCTGACCATCGACCATGATGAGGATATTGCGCAGGTTGCGCTGGACCAGGCGGGTGCGCTGGCGCACTGCCTCTTCCCCATCCGTGGTTTTGACGAAGATAGCCTGCCTGTCCATTTTCTTATGCAAACCTTCTATGCAAACCAAGTAACTGCGCTGATTCTACACACGAATGGCTTGACGCACTTCGGCTAAATGTCTACCATTCGCGCCTCGGCAATTCCCCGATAGCTCAGTTGGTAGAGCAACGGACTGTTAATCCGTGTGTCCCTGGTTCGAGCCCAGGTCGGGGAGCCACCACCCGAATCGCCATTCCCGCAGAAACAACATCCGGCAAGCAGCATCCTGCCGCGAGCCCATTTTAAGCTTCAAACGAGCCGGCAGCCAGTGTCGCCGTGTCCCGACGCGTCAAATGGACTTGGAAAGGGAGGTGCAGGAAGAGCTGCTGCAGCCGCTGCCCGTCTTGCAGGTGCCGCAACCGCCATTCTCGTCGCGAAAAGGGCCCAGTTCGGGGTTGCGTTGAGCGAACCGCCGGTAAAGCCGCTGCACCAGGATGCCGCCCGCCATGATGGTGAAAATCAGGCCGATCGCGATGAGGTAGGCGGACATCAACCGCCCAGCCCGGCAAAACCCATGAAGGCCATCGACAGCAGTCCCGCCAGCATGAGCGACAAGGCCGTGCCCTGCACCACGCCGGGCACATCCGAGAGCTGCAGGCGTTCGCGCACGCTGGCCATCAGCACCAGCGCCAGCGTGAAGCCCGCCCCCGCGCCCAGGCAGAAGGCCAGCGATTGCAGGAAACTGTATTCGCGCGCCGTCTGGAACAACGCCACGCCGAGCACGGCGCAGTTGGTGGTGATCAGCGGCAGGTAGATGCCGAGCGCACGAAACAATGCCGGGCTGTGCTTCTTCAGGACCATCTCGACGAGTTGCACCGACGAGGCGATCACCACGATGTAGGCGATCAGGCGCAGGAACTCGAGTTGGAACAGTGTCAGCAGCAGGTTCAGGCCGAAGGCGCACAGCGAGGCCACCAGCATGACGAAGGCGGAGGCCAGGCCCATCGGGAAGGCCGTATCCATGCGCGCGGACACGCCGAGGAAGGGGCACAGGCCGAGGAACATCGCCAGCACGAAGTTGTTGGCCAGCGCGGCGGAAAGAAAAATCTGACTGAGTGACTCAGGCGCCACGGCTGCCTCCTGTTCCAGCAAGACGCGCTTCCTTGCGGCGTCTGAGCACTGAAAAGAGCAGCAGCCAGGCGCCCAGCACGAAAAATCCACCCGGCGGCAGCACCATCACCACCCAGGGCTGGAAGTTCACACCGAACAGAGACATGCCGAAGAACTTGCCGGCGCCGAGGATCTCGCGCACGCCGCCGAGTGCGAAGAGACCGATGGTGAAGCCGATGCCCATGCCGAGCGCATTGGTGATGGCCGTCAAGGGCGGATGCTTCGATGCATGCGCCTCTGCGCGACCGAGGATCAGACAATTCACCACGATGAGCTGGATGAAGGCGCCGAGCGCCTCGTAGAGTTCCAGGCTGAGCGCCTGAATGATGTAATCCACCACGGTGACGAAGGTGGCGATGATGACAATGTAGGTGGCGATGCGCACCTCCTTCGGCACCAGCTTGCGCAGCAGCGACACCAGCGCGCAGGAGCAGACCAGCACGAAGGTGGTGGCGACGCCCATGGCCAGGGCGTTCACCGCCGAGACGGTCACCGCCAGGGCCGGGCACATGCCCAGCACCATGACGAACACCGGGTTCTGGCGCCAGATGCCTTCCATGAATTCGTCGAAATTTCGCGCCTGGGACAGATCCATCATGGCTCCCTTTTCCGCAATTGCTCGATTTCCGGCAACAGCTTCGGCAGCAAGGCCTGTGCGCTGTCGTTGATTGCCTTGCCCACGGCGCGGGAAGTTACCGTCGCGCCGGAAATGGCGTCGATCTGCCATGCATCCGTCTTGCTCCCCTGCTTGACGACCGTCACCTCGTTGGCCAGCCGGGCAAGTTCCTGGTCGAGTTTGACGTCCAGCGCCTTGAAATTTGCCAGGAAGACCTCGTCCGTGACGATCTTGTCGCCGATGCCGGGCGTTTCCTTCATCGCCACCACGCCGATGCCGCTGACGCATTGACACTCCGGCGAGTAGCCGTAGAGGATGCGCACCACATCAGCATAACCCTTCGCCGCGCCTTCGACGGCAATGCCGGCCAGACTGCCATCTGCGGCATACGCGGCGTAGAACTTGATCGCACCTGCCGAGGCGTCGCCCCCCACTGGCCGGATGCCCTGTTCCGTCGCTTGCCATTCGACCATGGACTTCGCCGCCGGGACGACCTTGAACACCGTGCGCTCCAGCGCCAGGCGGCGGTTGGCGGCAGCGGCTTCGTACGTTCCCTGATAGGCGCCGACGATGATGACCCCGCACAGCGCCGAGACGAGGCCCAGCGTCTTCACCAGTGACGTGGCGGGGGTAGCCTGGGCGGGCAGGGCGCTCGGATTCATGGTTTCTTCGGCTTGTTCTTGAAGAAGCGCTTCTTCGTCGTTTTTGCCGCGGCTTCCTCGCGCGAGATGTAATCCGGATGCAGCGTGTAGGACGCGGATCGGCCTGCGCGGATCGACGTGCTCTTGCCGAAAGGCGTCGGCTGCGTGATCTGTTCGATCAGTGGCGTCGCCGCGTTGGCAATGAGGATGGCGTACATGACACCCTCGGGCAGGCCACCGTAATAGCGGATCATCACGGTCAGTACGCCGATCAGCCCGCCGTACAGCCACATGCCGCGCGGCGTCACCGGCGACGTTGCCATGTCGGTGGCCATGTAGACGGCGCCGAGGATCAAGCCGCCCGAGAACAGCATGAAGAAGGGATCGGGATATTTCGTTCCGCCGATCGCGTAGATCAGCCAGGCCGTCAGTCCGGCGCTGCCGAGGATGGCCGCCGGAATGCGCCAGTCCATGAAGCGGCGCAACGCCAGGTAGGCGCCGCAGAGCAGGATCAGGGCCGGCGACGGTCCTACCGCCATGTGGCCGGCCAGGGATGTCAGCAGATCCCCGGCATCGGTCAGGGTGCCCTCGAACTTCCACTTTGCCAGCGGCGTGGCGCCGGTCCACGCATCGATCTGCATGCCTTTCAGCCAGGCGGCGGTGTCCGCCGGCGCCATCAGCGGCCAGGCCAGCGATGAGGGAATGAATTCCGTGAAGCGTCCCGGCAGAAATGAGGGGGTATAGGTGGCGATCGCCGACGGAAACGCCGCCTGCACGAAGGCCCGCCCGACCAGCGCCGGATTGAAGACATTGAAGCCGATGCCGCCGAAGAGCGCCTTGCCCAGGGCGATGGCGGTAAAGCCGGCCACGAAGCCCATCCACAGCGGAAAGCCCGGCGGCAAAGTCAGTCCCAGCAGGACGCCGGTGATGGTCGCCGAGTAATCGGACAGGTCACCCGCCTGGCCGCCGAGGCGGACGAACAGGCGCTCGGCGAGCAGGCAGGCGGCGGTGACGACTAGGATCGATGCCGCCGCCGAAATCCCGTACTGATAGATGAAGAAGGCGCACACCGGCAGCAGCGAGAACACCACGTTGCGCATGATCATCTCGACGCTGCGCGGGCTCTTGATGTGCGGCGCGCTGCGGATTTCGGTGGTGGCGTTCATCGCTGTCCCAGAACCGCTTTCGACGCAAAGAACGCAAAGACGCAAAGATCGCAAAGGAGTTCATGCATGATTTTCTTTGCGTCCTTCGCGTCTTTGCGTTCTTTGCGTTGAGAGAGTCTTTTCAAGCCACCGCCTTCTCGCGCAGGATCTGCTTGGCGACGCGGAACTGCTGCACCAGGGGAATATTGGAGGGGCAGATCCAGGTGCAGCTGCCGCACTCGAAACAGTCGCCGAGATGGTATTTCTCCCCCATCAGGTCGTACTCGCGCCGGGCGGCCAGCATGCCCAGCGTCGACGGGTTGAGTCCCATCGGGCAGGATTCGACGCATTCGCCGCACTTGATGCAGGGGTAGGTCTTGCGCCCCTCGTTCGCCGCCATGTCCTCGCCGCGGAACACCAGCACGCCGGAAACGCCTTTCGTCACCGGTACGTCGAGGGAGGCGACCGACTGTCCCATCATCGGACCGCCGAGGATCACCTGCCGCGCCTGACCGGCGGCCACAGGCTGCGCGCCGGCATGGTCCAGGACGAAGGACAGCGGCGTGCCGATCGGCACGCGGTAGTTGCCGGGCCGCTTCACGCCGGGGCCGGCAACGGTGACGACGCGCTCGACGAGCCCCTGTCCCGCCGGCAGCAGACGCCCGAGCGCGGTCAGCGTGCCGACGTTGTGCACCACCATGCCCAGCGCCAGCGGCAGCTTGCCCGAGGGGATCTCGACGCCGAACAGCGCCGTGATGAGCATTTTTTCCGAGCCTTGCGGATACTTGGTCGGCACCTTCTCGACGAAGATGTCCCCCGTCGGCGGCAGCGTGCGGCGCAGGACGGCGGCGGCTTCCGGCTTGTTGTCTTCCACGCCGATGATGGCCCGCTTCGCTCCGGTGGCACGCATGGCATGGCGGATGCCGACCATCAGATCGCTTGAATGCTCGACCATGAGGCGGTGGTCGCAGGTCAGGTACGGCTCGCACTCGCAACCGTTGACCACCAGCGTCTCCACGCTGGCACCCGCCGGCAGCGCCAGCTTGGCATGGCTCGGAAACGCCGCGCCGCCCTGCCCGACCATGCCGGTGCGCTGCACGGCCAGCAGGATTTCCTGCGGCGGGAAGGCGTCCATGTCCTGCGGCGCGCCCCACAGCACTTCCTGGGTCGAGGCCTCATACACGCGAATGACGATGCTTTCCGTCCATGGCCCGCGCGCGCTCGGGCGCAGCTCAATGGCTTCCACCACGCCGGTGGCCGGGGCGTGCTGCGGCACCGACAGCCAACCGTCGGCTTCCGCGATCGGTTGCCCGCGCACTACCTCCTCGCCCACACAGACGACCGGCCGCGAGGGCCGCCCGATGTGCTGCGACAGCGGCACCACCAGACGCGGCGCGAAAGGCAGGCGGCGGATCGGCATGTCGGCGGTGTGCTTGAAGCCCGGCGGATGCACGCCGCGCTGAAAGGCCTCGCCGCGGAAGTAAGACAAGAGCTTCATCTAAAGGCAAACCTCTTCCAACACGGAGTACACAGAGGCACAGAGGACACAGAGAGGAACAGAATCGAATTTCCCTGTGAACTCTGTGTCTCTGTGCTCTCTGTGTCGAGTGCGGTTTTCATCAGTTGTACTTCGCCGCGCGCGCCATCAGCTTCTCGATGCCCGGCTCGTTCATGTTCCACGGCGTGCCGGGATGCAGGCAGCCGGCGGTGCACTTCTCCGCCGACTTGACCAGGTCGGCGAATTTGCTCCCCTTCGGATTCACCACGATCGCCTGCTTCTGGTCGTTGTAGACGAAGACCTTGGGTGCGAGGGTGGTGCACTCGTCGCAGGCGGTGCATTCCGGCGTCTCGACCCAGACCGGCTCGTAGCCGTCCGCGGCCGCGGACTGCGCCACCGTCCCCGCCGGTGCTTGCGGCACGCTGGCCGCCGGCGCGACGCCGCCCGCCACACCCAGACTGGCGGTGATCTTCGCCAGCAGTTCCGCCCGTACCTGGTCGGCCAGCATCTCGGTATCCACGGCGGCCTTGTCGAGTCCGGCGATGTTCTTCAACTGCTTCCAGAAATGCAGCCGTTCCTCGGAGGCACGCGCCAGATCGTCGGTCAGCAGCAGGCGCATCAGGTGGTTCTTCTTGTCCACCGCCCAGATGAAGGGGAACTTGCCCACACGCTCATCCTTGTCGAGATTGAGAAAGTCGGCCAGCGGCACCATGTCGTCGTTCCAGGTCTCCGGCGGCGCCTTGCGGAACTGCTTGGCAAAACGCCCTTCCGTCGCGGCGAAGTCGGCGAAGGTCATCGGCAGGTCCATCTTCTGCTCGGCGCCGGCCTCGTCGGCGTACTTCAAAGTGTAGGCCGGCCAATCCTGATCGAGCGCCGGGTTGCCTTCCAGGCTGACGCATTCCGAGAAAGTCACGCCGGCATCCGGATCGAAGCGGAACAGCGGATAGGCGCGCCCTTCCACCGCCAGCTTGCTCTGGTCCACACTCTTGTCGTCGCCGATGCCGTGTTCCGGCGGGCAGACGGCATAGATGTTGAACAGCGCAGGACGGCGCGAATTGAGGCCGTCGATGTAGCTTTCGATGAGGTGGTTGGTGTGGGCAATGGTGCCGGACATCACGTAGGAGGTTCGGTGCGCCATGCCGATCAGGCTGATTTCCTTGCGCGTCTCCTGCTTGCCGCGCTGCGCTACGCCGAACGGCGCCATGTCGGACACCTGGCTGATGAAGCCCGAGGTGCAGGCTTGGCCGCCGGTGTTGGAGTACACCTGCGTGTCCACCACCAGCACCTTGATCGGCATGCCGGACATCAGCGCGCGCGACAGGTTCTGGAAGCCGATGTCGTACATGGCGCCGTCGCCGCCGATGGAGACCACCGGCGGGCACAGCAGCCACTCGTCCTCGGAGAACTGCTGCCACGTGAAGCGGCGGAAGAAATCCTCGTGCTTCTCGACGGAGTATTCATTGGCGAGCTCCAGCTCGGCCATGCGCACCGCCTTGAAGCCCTCCGCCATCTTCGCCATGTGGCCCTCGAAGATGCCCATCGCCACCGACGGGCTGTCCTGGAACAGGTGGCTGGTCCAGGGGAAGGGATAGGGGTGGAAGGGATAGGTCGAGCCCCACACCGAGGTACAGCCGGTGGCGTTGATGATGCCCATCTCGGCGCGGCCGCGGCCGGTCGGCCCCTCGACATAGCGCCACTTCAGGTCCTTCAGCTTCTCGATGAGCTGTGTCGCCCAAGTCACCCAGGCCGGGTCGAGCGGCCGCGAGGGCTTGTTCTCCATGATCTTCGCCGCCAGGCTGGCCAGCGTCAGGTCCTCGCCCTTCGCCGCGTTCACCGCCTGCAGCACCGCCCCGGTGTCGGACAGGTCCACCGACTCGGTCAGCTTCATGCGGATATGCTTCTCCAGGCGCGCGATCAGGTCGTCCAGGTGCCCGACATGCTGCTCCACGCGCGGCTGCATCAGCGCTGTCACGGTGCCGGTGAAGAGATGGATGGCGGTCTTCTCGCCGCAGCCGAGGCAGGCGCCGTCGCCGCAGGGCATCGAGCCGTAGTTGCGCTTGTCGAGCAGCAGCGTCTCCAGCGCGCCGATCTTCTCGTCGAGGCTGTCGATGCGGCTGTATTCCTTCGGCGTCGTCGGCAGGTCGAGCCAGAAATTCCAGTCGCGGCGCAGGCGCTCGGTGGATTCCTCGGTCTGCGTCACCATGCGCAGCGCGTCGTCCTCGCACACCTTGACGCACAGCGCGCAACCCTTGCAGGTATAGGGATTGATGGTGATGGAGAACAGGCCGCCTGAACCCTTGCCCTTCTTCTCCTTCTGCGTCCAGTAGGGCTTGGTCGTGCCGAACTGGAAGTCGCCCATCGAGTCGCGGAAGAGGCCGAACTCCTCGGCCAGCTTCTCGCGCTCGGCCTCCGGCGCCTCGGCGATCGTGGCGTTGATGGCATCGTCGATGAGCGGACGCACGCTCACGCCATCGCCCTCGATCATGCCGCGCAGCTTCTTCTCCAGCGTGCGCACGGCGCGGCGCAGGAAGCGCGTCGGCCGGCCGCCGCGCTCGACGCGCGTCACGGCGGTGTTGAAGATATCGGCCACCGAACTCACCAGGCCGGGGATGGCGCTGTCCGGGCACTCCGTGTAGCAGTTGCCGCAGGCCGTGCAGTTCTCGGCGATCCATTCCGGATACTCGAAGCGGATCTGCGTCATGTCGCGGAACACCCCGGTCGCCGCCGGCACCAGAGAGGCGCCGATGAACGGGTCGACCAGGTTGTCCGAGCCCTTGCCGCTCGCGTAGAAGCTGCCGGTCTGTTCCCAGAAGCGGTGGATGTCGGAGACGCGGCCGTCGCCCTCGGGCAGCTGCTTGAGCATGATCGGCATGCCGGCCGCCTTCTCCGCCAGGTTGCGCCGTGTCGCGCCGACTGACTTTTCCCGGATCTCCTTCAGTTCGCTGTAACCGCGGCGTACCACGCGCAGGTTGTCGTCCACCACGCGTTTGCCCTTGTCGCCGAACTTCGCCTGCAACTGGTCCTCGATGGCCTTGAACAGCTTTTCCTCGGACAGTTCCGCGTTCTTCATCACCGGCGAGGCGGCGAAGAACGCGCCCTGGAAGGCGATGCCCTGCATGCGCAACTGCAGGTCGGCGCTGCCGGCCTCTTCGCGGGCGATCTGGAAGGCGTCGAGGTAGAAGACGCGGATGTCGTTGTCGACGATCTGCTTCTGCATCCACAGCGGGAAGCTGGCCCACAGGTCGGTTTCCTCGCGGTTGCTCTGCAGGATGAGCACGCCGCCCTTCTTCAGCCCGGCCACGGGATTGGAGTGCTCATGCACGTTGGGGTCGGGCGACAACACCACGTCCACATAGACGTACTCGCAATTCACGCGGATCGGGTCCGGCGACGCCGAGAGGTAATAGGTGGTCGGCTGGCCCTTCTTCTCCGATCCGTACTTCGGATTCGCCTTGATGTCCCAGCCGAGCAGCTCGTACAGCGTCATCGCCAGGTTCTTGCCCGTGGTGATGGCGCCCCAGCCGCCCACCGAGTGCATGCGCACGGTGATCGATTCCTTCGGCAGCAGGTTCGGGTTCTCACTGCCGCGCACGGCCAGGTTGCGGATGTGCGGATACGCTTCCAGAACGTTTTGGCCGTGGATTTCGTCCTTCGGATTGGCCGGCGTCTCGCGCACGAAGTCCACCGACAGGTAGAAGAATTTCTTCTGGGGGGCCATCTTGTCAACTGAGGGCAGCATGTTCTCCACGGCGCCGATCAGCGCCTCGGGCTGCAGGTCGCGCGAGCCCAGGCCGTAGCAGCCGGAATACAGGCGCGGCATGTCCTTCGCGGAGGCGTAGGCGGCATAACCTTCATAGGCCGGCTTGCCCTCGGCGGACCCGTTTTCCAGGCACTTCGACACCGTGGCGCGCACCTCGCGCATCAGCGGCAGATCCTCGGCCAGGGGCTGATCGGTGCGTTCCAGCACCGCCACGCCCTTCTTGCCCTTGAGCATCGCGCCGATGAGGTCGCCCGGGAAGGGGCGGAACATGGTCAGGTCCACCACGCCGACTTTCAACTTGCGCGTCTCGCGCAGGTAATCAGCGACGGCTTCCGCCTGCACGATCATGCTGCCCATGCCGACGATCAGGTAATCGGCGTCCTCCGTGCGATAGCCCGCCACGCGCTGGTAGCGCCGGCCGGTCAGTTCGGCATATTCGGCCATGCAGCGCTCGGTGATTTCTTCGATGTGATCGAAGAAGTACGGCCGCTGGCCGGCCACCGCCTGCATGTAGGCATCCTGGTTCTGCACCGAGCCGGAGAGCAGCGGGGTGTCCACGTCCCAGATCGCCGGCACGCGGCGGCGCTTCGGCCCGTAGAGCATGGCCTGCGCCGGCGTCGGCGTGTCGATGATGTCGTCCGGCTTGCCGAGGTACTCGGCCACCAGTTCGCGTTCTGGCAGGCGCACCGATTCGATGAGGTGGGTGGTGAGGAAGCCGTCCTGGCCGACGATGGCCGGCGTCAGCGAGAGCTCCGCCACCTTGCGCCCGATCAGGTTGAGGTCGGCCGCGCCCTGGGCGTCCTTGGCCATGACCTGGATGAAGCCGGTGTCGTCCACGCAGTGGTAGTCGTCGTGGCCGCAATGCACGTTGAGGCTGGCCTTGGTGATGGCGCGGCAGCCCATGTTGAGCACGTAGGGCAGCCGCTTGCCGACGGCGGCGTAGAGCGATTCATGCATGAAGGCCACGCCCTGCGCCGAGGAGAAGTTGGTGGCGCGCAGCCCCGCCATCGACATGCCGGCGGTGACGCCGGCGGCGGCATGCTCGGATTCCGGCTCGATGAAGATCAGCGGCCGCTCGGAGATGTTCAGGTGCCCCTGCGCCACGGCCTCGGCCCAGTACTCGCCCATCTGCGTCGAGGGCGTGATGGGATAGGCGCCGGCGGCATCCGAGGCTTCGCGCTCGACATGGATCACGGCGGTATTGCCGTCCACCGCGTCGCGCACGCCGGGGTACTTGACCTTCGTCTTGTCCTGGCCGGCGCCGGGGGCGGATTCGAAGAGTTTGTATTCCATCAGTTTTTTCAGCATGTCAGCACCTCATGCACCTATCAGGGGAAGTGGGTTCTGGCGCAGGATCTTCTTCGACTCCACGCCTTTGACCGGGGTATTCGGGTTGTCGAACCAGACGATCGCGCCGGTCGGGCAACGTTCGATGGCTTTCTTCGCCGCGTGCGCGTTCTGCGCGTAATCGATCACGGCCAGATGGTTCTCGAGTTTCAGCACGCCGGGCACCGCATCGACGACGCACTTGCCGCAGGCCGTGCAGGCCACCTCGCAACTCGCTTCGGCGGTATCGCCGTCGGCGAGATTCTTGCAGGCCACCCACAACTGGCGCGACACGGGTTCCAGCGAGAACAGTTCCTTCGGGCAGACCTCGACGCAGTCGTTGCAGGCGGTGCACTTGTCGGCGTCCACCACCGGCAGGCCGTGGGCATCCATGTGGATGGCGTCGGAGTCGCAGACATCGGCGCAGTCACCCAGCCCGAGGCAGCCCCAGGCGCAGTCCTTGCCGCCGCCGCTGACGACGGCCGCTGCGCGGCAGGTTGACAGGCCGGCATAGCGCGCGCGCATGAAGGCGACATGCTTGCCGCCGGCACAGGCCAGGCGCGCCACGCGTTTTTCCACCGAGCCGGCAGCCACGCCGAGCAGATTGGCTATCACGCCGTTCTGCGCCGGTGCATTCACGGTGCACTGGGCGGGCACGATCTCGCCGGCGACGACCTTCTCGGCAAAGTTGCGGCAGCCGGCCATACCGCAGGCGCCGCAGTTGGATTTCGGCAGCAGGTCCTCGACCTGCTCGATGCGCGGATCCTCGTAAACGTACAGGCGCCGGTTGGCGAAGGCGATCACACCCGCCAGGACGACGCCCAGCAACGCCATGAACATCCCGGCGTAAGCCAATTGCGTCATCGATCCGCTGCTGCCCATCACAATCCTTCAAGGTTAAATTAACCATGTCTGGATCAAGGTCTATAAGTCATGCAGACGCTCCGGGCGCCTGCCCTGCAAAAAAATAGACACTGAACCTGATGGCGTCTTGCCACTGCCTTGCGGGCAATGGGGACGACAGCCATTCACGGAGCAGCCGGAGATCGAATCCGGCTAACGGGACGGCCTGGCGGGTGTGCCAGGCCGGGTGAGACGCAAGCAACGTTGTTACGTCATTTGCGCTTGTGCGAGATGAAGTATAGGAACTGTGTCGCAATGCAACAAGAAAGTCTTATATATAACAATCCAAAGTTTTTCTTATACGTGACCTAGGGTTAGCCTGATATATCGTATTGCGGAATTGAATTTCCCATCGCGGAAGAAAATCGGTTTTGCGCCGCAGCAACGTCGGCGCGGTATTGAGTAGGCTACCTATAATGAAACAAGAGGCTTGATTACGACAGCACTCGCCCCACTTGTCATAAATATGAACGCATCCCTGCATATCCGCCCTCCTGCCGTCGCCGGCATGTTCTACCCGGCCGACGAGGCTGTACTTGCGCATGAGATACGCGACTACCTCGCCGCCGTCCCGGCCACGCAGGCACACGTGCCCAAGGTGCTGATCGTGCCGCACGCCGGATACGTCTATTCCGGCGCGGTCGCCGCCCACGCCTACGCCCGGCTGGCGCCGGCCCGTGCGACGATTCGCCGCGTCGTGCTGCTCGGCCCGGCGCACCGCGTGCCGATCCGCGGCCTCGCCCTGCCTGTCGCCGAGGCTTTCTCCACGCCGCTTGGCGCCGTGCGCATTGATGCCGAGGGCGCCACCGCCGCGCTGAAACTGTCGCAGGTGTCCGCCAGCGACGTGGCGCACAACCTGGAACACTCGCTGGAAGTGCAGGTGCCTTTCCTGCAGAGCGTGCTCGACGACTTCACCCTGCTGCCCTTCGCCGTCGGCGCGGCCACGCCCGCCCAGGTGGCCGAAGTGCTCGATCTCCTCTGGGGCGGGCCGGAAACGCTCATCCTCATCAGTTCCGACCTCTCGCACTTCCACCAGTACGCCACGGCGCAGGGCATCGACAAGGGCACGGCCAAAGCGATCCTCGCCTTCGAACCGACCCTCGACCACGAGCAGGCCTGCGGCGCCACGCCGCTCAACGGCCTCCTGCTCAGCGCGAAGCGGCGCCGCATGAAGATCGAGCTGCTGGACATGCGCAACTCCGGCGACACCGCCGGCGATCGTTCCCGCGTCGTCGGCTATGCCTCCTTTGCCCTGTCGGAACCCGCCCATGAGCAATCCTGAACTGGGCAACACGCTCCTCGGTCTGGCGCGCGCCGCCATCGGCGAGCGGCTCGGCCAGCCGTCGCCTGCCGACTCGACCCACGACCTACTGCACCAGCCTGGCGCCACTTTCGTCACGCTGATGCTGCAGGGCCAGTTGCGCGGCTGCATCGGCACGCTCGAAGCGCACCGCACGCTGGCGCTGGACGTGCGCGAGAACGCCCTCGCCGCCGCCTTCCGCGACCCGCGCTTCCAGCCGCTCGTTCTTGAGGAATTCGCCTTCACCTCGGTCGAAGTGTCGCTGCTCACACCGCCATCGCCGATGGACTTCCGCGACGAGGCCGACTTCATGGCCCAGCTGCGCCCCGGCGAGGATGGCATCGTCTTCCAGTACGGCCGCCATCGCAGCACCTTCCTGCCACAGGTGTGGGATAGCCTGCCCGACCCGCTCCAGTTCATGCAGCAACTGAAGCGCAAGGCCGGCCTGCCGCCCAATTTCTGGGCCGCCGAAGTGACCATCTCGCGCTACACGGTGTCGAAGTGGAAGGAATCGGTCCTCCAGGACCATACATGAGACACGCCTACTCCGGCCGCTGGTGGCACATGATCGACGACGGCCGCATGCAATGCGACCTGTGCCCGCGCTTTTGCCATCTGCGCGACGGCCAGCGCGGCGCCTGCTTCGTGCGCCAGCGCGTGGCCGAAGGCATGGTGCTCACCACCTACGGGCGCAGCTCCGGCTTCTGCATCGACCCCATCGAGAAAAAGCCGCTCAACCATTTCTACCCCGGCAGCAGCGTCTTCTCCTTCGGCACCGCCGGCTGCAACCTGGCCTGCAAGTTCTGCCAGAACTGGGACATTTCCAAATCGCAGGACATGGACCGCCTGATGGACGAAGCCTCACCGGAAGAGATCGCCCGCGTCGCCGCCGAGAACGGCAGCCGCAGTGTCGCCTTCACCTACAACGACCCGGTCATCTTCGCCGAGTACGCCATGGACGTCGCCGACGCCTGCCATGAACGCGGCGTGCAGACCGTCGCCGTCACCGCCGGTTACATCGGCGAAGCGGCGCGGCGCGAGTTCTTCGCCAAGATGGACGCTGCCAACGTCGACCTGAAGGCTTTCACCGAGGATTTCTATTACAAGCTCACCGGCGCCCACTTGCAGCCGGTGCTCGACACGCTGGCCTACCTGAAGCACGAAACCGATTGCTGGTTCGAACTGACCACCCTGCTCATCCCCGGCAAGAACGACTCCGCCGCCGAGATCGAGGCCATGTCGAAGTGGATCGTCAAGGAACTCGGCCGCGACGTGCCCCTCCATTTCACCGCCTTCCACCCCGACTACAAGCTCGACGACCTGCCGCCGACGCCCGCCGCCACGCTGCGCCAGGCCCGCCGGATCGCCCTCGACGAGGGCATCCGCTATGTCTATACCGGCAACGTGCACGACACCGAAGGCGGCACCACCTTCTGCCCCGGCTGCGGCAAGGGCGTCATCGTGCGCGACTGGCACCAGATCCTCGCCTACGACCTCACCGGGGAAGGCCACTGCCAGCACTGCGGCTCGCCCGTCGCCGGCCGCTTCGGCAAATTCGAAGCCCCCTTCGGCCGCCACCGCATCCCCGTGCGCGTGCGCATGGGCGCCTAGCCACCATGCCCGCCTGTCACACCGAAGTCCTCATCCCTGCCGCAAAAGTCAGCCTTCAGGGCACGCTGACCCAGCCTGACAACCCCCTCGGCGTCGTCGCCTTCGCCCACGGCAGCGGCAGCAGCCGCCACAGCCCGCGCAACCGCTACGTCGCCGAAGTCCTGCACGAACACCGCATCGCCACCCTGCTCTTCGACCTGCTCACGCCCCGCGAGGACCAGACCTACGAAACGCGCTTCGACATCGGACTCCTCACCGAGCGGCTGCTCGCCGCACTCGAATGGCTGGAAGGCAATGAAGAAACGAAGGCCATGAAGATCGGCTGCTTCGGCGCCAGCACCGGCGCCGCCGCGGCGCTGCTGGCGGCGGCGAAGCACCCTGCAATCGCCGCCGTGGTCTCGCGCGGCGGCCGCCCCGACCTCGCCGGTCCGCAGGCGCTGGCTCTGGTCCGCGCCCCGACCCTGCTCATCGTCGGCGGCTGGGACGACGGCGTGATCGACCTCAACCGGCAGGCATACGATTTACTGCGTTGCGAAAAGAAGCTGGAGATCGTGCCGGGCGCGACGCATCTTTTCGGGGAGCCGGGCACGCTGGAGCAGGCGGCGGAGCATGCCGCGAGATGGTTTCAGTCGCACTTCCAGGTGGGGAAAGCGTAAGCAAGAACGGTCTGCTGTGGCCGAAAGCACGCATTGCCCGGGTTTACCGCCGTATTCCAGCGACTGGCTTTCACTGGCTCATCCCAGCCCGACTGTCCTGTTTCTCGCCGTATCGCGGAGGCTGACTTTCCCCCATCAGGTTCGGATCGCTGTCTCTTGCCGTATCAGACGACGGTCAAACGCGGTGGATGGCCCAGCGCACCACGCCCCAGATGGTCAGATTCTGCTCTGCGGTGACGAGGATGTCGCCATGGCCCTGGCCACAGGCGCGCAGGAGGACGCCCTCGGGCAGGCGGCAGAGCTGCTTGACGGTGAATTCGCCGTCGACGACGGCGATGACGACGCTGCGGTCGGCGGCTTCGCGGGCGCGGTCGACGACCAGCAGGTCGCCGTCGTGGATGCCGAAGCCGGTCATGGAGTCGCCCGCCACGCGCGCAAAGAAGGTGGCCTCGCGGTGCTCGACGAGATGCGCGTCGAGGCTCAGGCATTCCTCGAAGCGATCGGCGGCGGGCGAGGGAAAGCCGGCCCTCCGCGAACGAAGCGAGCGTGGGGGCTGTTCATCTCAGCCCTGGTAACGCCTGACGAGGCCGGTGACGACGCCGAAAAGTTCGAGTTCACCCTTGGGTCGGATCACCGGGTAGGCCTTGTTGCGGGGCTTGAGGACGAAGCGCCCCCGCTCCGTGCCGAGTTCCTTGAGGGTAAACTCGTTGTCGACGATGGCGATGACGATGTCGCCGCTGCGGGCGGCCTTGCTGCGCTCGACGACGACGATGTCGCCGTCGTGGATGCCGGCCTCGATCATGGAGTCGCCCTTGACGGGCACCATCACCGTGCGGGAGGGCGTGCGCACCAGGTAGTCGTCGACGAGGAAGGGTTCGCCCGCGGCGCCTTCGACCATGTCGGGGGCGCCGGCGCGCACGGACGTGCCGGCCAGGGGGCGCTCGAAGAAGCGTTTTGCCGGCATCCAGGCGTCGTTGTCGGGCGTGCGTTCGAGGAAACCGGCCTGTTCCAGGCGATCAAGGAGCTTTTTCGCCGCCGTCTTGGAGGCGAAGCCCATCAGGGCGGCGATGCGCTGGTGCGAGGGGATGCGCCTGGCGTCGGCGAAGTAGTCGCGCAGGCGGCCGAGGTATTCGGCGTCGCGTTCGGTATCGGGGGCAGGCATGGCAGGCTCCGTTCGTGACTGGTGTCCTATCGAACACCAGTCTAGTGTCCGAACGGACACTCGTCAAGCCCCTACCCGGCCCTCAGCTCTTTTCCGCAATGTGCGGCTGGGCCATCCGCAGGTAATAAATCATCGACCACAGCGTGAGCAGCGCCGCCAGGTAAATCAGCCAGGTGCCGACCACTTGCGGGTTAAAGGTCGGCAAGGGGTCGAAGAGCGGCAGGGGGTCGTGATAGAGCAGCATCGGGATGGCCACCATCTGGCTGACAGTCTTCACCTTGCCCAGGAAGGAGACGGCCACGCTGCGGGCAGCGCCGATCTTGGCCATCCACTCGCGCAGGGCGGAGATGGTGATTTCCCGGCCGATGATGATGAAGGCGATGACGGTGTCGGTCCGGTCGAGCTGCACCAGCATGATCAGCGCCGCGGCCACCATCAGCTTGTCCGCCACCGGGTCGAGGAAGGCGCCGAAGGCGGAGGTCTGCTGCAGGACGCGAGCGAGATAGCCGTCGAGCCAGTCGGTGATGGCGGCGGCGACGAAAATGATCGTCGCCAGCAGATTCTGCTCACGCGGGGTCAGCCAGTCGTGCGGGGCGTAGAACACGCCGACGAAGAGCGGGATGAGAAGGATGCGACCCCAGGTCAGCAGGTTGGGTATGTTCAGCGGCATTGTTGTTGTGCGGTCAATGCAACTGATTGTAAATCTGTTCGGCCAGTTTGCGGCTGACGCCTTCAACGCGGCACAAATCTTCCACGGTCGCACCGCGGACGCCCTGCAGGCCGCCGAACTGCGCCAGCAGCCGCTTGCGCCTGGCCGGGCCGACACCGGGAATGTCCTCCAGGGTGGAGCGATTGCGCGCCTTGGCGCGGCGGGCGCGATGCCCGGCAATGGCGAAGCGGTGGGCTTCGTCGCGGATCTGCTGGATGAGGTGCAGGGCCGGATCGTTGGCCGGCAGATTCAGCGGTTCCTGGGTATCGGGCAAGAGCAGCGTCTCCAGCCCGGGCTTGCGTTCCTCGCCCTTGGCCACGCCGACCGCCGGCAGGTCGGCCAGGCCCAGTTCGGCGAGTACTTCGCGGGCAGCGCCGACCTGCCCCTTGCCGCCGTCGATGAGGATCAGGTCGGGACGGACGCCCTCCCCGGCGGCGACTTTCTCGTAGCGTCGCATCAGCGCCTGGCGCATGGCCGCGTAGTCGTCGCCGGGCGTGATGCCGGCGATGTTGTAGCGGCGGTACTCGCCATTCTTCATGGCGCCGTCCACACAGATCACGCAGGAGGCGACGGTAGCCTCCCCCATGGTGTGGCTGATGTCGAAGCATTCGATGCGGTGCAGCGTCTCGCTGGCGCCCAGCGCCTCGCGCAGGCGCTCCAGCCGTCCTTCGGCATTGGACTTCTGCATGGCCTGCGCCGCAACGGCGTGGCGGGCATTGCGCTCGGCCATGGCCAGCCAGGCGCGCTCCATCTCGTTGCGCGGCCGCTGCAGGAACACCGCATGGCCGGCCGCCAGCGCCAGCGTCGCTGCGCAGTCGCCCGGCACCTCCAGGTTGAGAATGATGCGCGGCGGCGCCGGATGATCGGCGAAATGCTGCTCGAGGAAGGCCTGCAGGGCGTCTTCCGGCGCGCATTCCTGGGCGTTTTGCGGGAAGTGCGCCTTGTCGCCGAGGTGACGCCCGCCACGCACCATGGCGTGGTTGATGACGAGCATGCCGCGTTCCGCCACGGCAGCCACGATGTCGACATCCTCATCCCGCGCGCTCTCGACGAACTGCTTGTGCAGCACGTTCTGCAGCGAGCGGATCTGGTCGCGCAGCGCCGCCGCCTTTTCGAAGCGGAGCTGATCCGCCTCGGCCTGCATGGCCTCGGTGAGGCGGTCGACGACTTCGCCGTGGCGGCCCTTGAGGAACAGTTCGGCCAGGCGCACGTCGGCGGCATAGTCGACGGCGGAAATCAGGCCGACGCAGGGCGCGCTGCAGCGGCGGATCTGGTGCAGCAGGCAGGGGCGCGAGCGGTTCTGGTACACCGGGTTCTCGCAGGTGCGCAGCAGGAAGACGCGCTGCAGGAGGTGGATGCTCTCGCGCACCGCCTGGGCGTTGGGAAACGGGCCGAAATAGCGCGCGCCCTTGCCGAAACTGCCGCGATGGAAGGCGATGCGCGACGCGGCATCGGCCGACAGTTCGATGTAGGGATAGGACTTGTCGTCGCGGAAGAGGATGTTGAACTTCGGCGCCAGGCTCTTGATGAGGTTGTTCTCGAGGATCAATGCCTCGGCCTCGGAGCGGGTGGCGGTGACCTCGACGCTGGCCACCTGCCCGACCATGAGCCGGATGCGCGGACTCGGATTGGTTTTCTGGAAATAGGAGGCGACGCGCTTCTTCAGGGCCTTGGCCTTGCCGACGTAAAGCACCTGGCCGGCGGCGTCGAGCATGCGGTAGACCCCGGGTTCCTCGGGCAGGGAACGGATCAGGGCCTTGCTGTCGAACATGGTCAGTTTTAAAGATCGGCGCGGATGGCGTCAAAGACGGCGTGGAAGGCCGCCTCGGTCAGCCGCCGGGTCTGCGTGTTGTAGCGGCTGCAGTGATAGCTGTCGTGGAGGATGCGCCCGTCCGGCAGGACATGGCGGGCGTTGTGGGCGAACTTGAAGGCACTGCGCTGCAAAGTCAGTGCCTGCAGCACGGCGTGGTGGGCCACGAGGCCGAGGGCGAGGAGGATGCGCGCCTCGGGCGCCGCCGCCAGCTCGCTTGCCAGGTAGTGGTTGCAGGTTCTGATTTCACCCGTTTCCGGCTTGTTCTCCGGCGGCACGCATTTGACGGCGTTGGTGATGCGGCAATCGATGAGTTGCAGCCCGTCGTCGGCCGAGACGGATTGCGGCCGGCTGGCGAAGCCGAAGCGATGCAGGGTGGCATACAGCAGCACGCCGGCGTAGTCTCCCGTGAAAGGGCGACCCGTGCGGTTGGCGCCGTGGTAGCCGGGCGCGAGGCCGACGATGAGCAGCCGCGCCTGCGGATCGCCGAAGGGTTCCACCGGCCGCGCGTGATAGCCCGGCTTGTCGCGCCGGCAATCGTCGAGGAAGGCCGCCAGGCGCGGGCAGGCGCGGCATTCGAGGAGCAGGGTCTGCGGGGCCCGCATGGTTTACGCCGCCACCGCTTCGAGCAGCTTGAGCGCAGCCTGGTAGTCCGCCTGCGACTGCAAGGCCGCCCGCTCCAGCGCCGGCCGGGTCGGCACCAGCGCCTGCAGGCGGCGCGCGGAAGCGGGATCGACAGCGGGCTGCCATTCCCGCAGCAGCAGCCGCGCCGCGTCGGGGTTGTTGCACACCAGCACCATGTCGCAGCCGGCATCCAGCGCGGCGTTCGCCCGCTCGACGAAGCCGCCGGCGAAGCTGGCGCCCTCCATCGACAGATCGTCGCTGAAGATCACGCCGTCGAAGCCGAGCTCGCCGCGCAGCACGTAGCGCAGCCAGTAGGACGAGAAGCCGGCCGGGTTGGGGTCGAGGTGTTCGTAGATGACATGCGCCGGCATGACGGCGGCCAGGTCCATCTGGCGGTGTTCGCGGTACGGCGAGAAATCCGCGTACAGGGCCGGCACCGGCCGTTCATCGACCGGTATGGCCAGGTGCGAGTCGGCGACGACGAAACCGTGGCCGGGAAAATGCTTGCCGACGTTGGCCATGCCGGCGCGGCGCAGGCCGGCATTCAGCGCACCGGCGAGCGCCGCCACCACGGCAGGATCGCGATGGAAGGCGCGATTGCCGATGATTTCGCTGCTGCCGTAGTCGAGGTCGAGCACCGGCGTGAAGCTGAGGTCGACGCCGCAGGCGCGCAATTCGGCGGCCAGGACATAGCCCGCAGCCGACGCCGTTGCCAGGGCGCGGGCGGGGTCGCTGTCCCACAGCGCGCCGATCGCGCCCATCGGCGGCAGCACGGTGAAGCCGTGGCGGAAGCGCTGCACGCGGCCGCCCTCGTGGTCGATGGCAATCAGCAGCGGCGGATTCCGCAGCGCGTGAATCTCGAAAGTCAGCTCCTGCAGCACGGCGAGCGATTCGAAGTTGCGCTTGAACAGGATGATCCCGCCGACGAGCGGATGCAGCAGAAGCTCGCGTTCCTCCGCGCTCAGGCGCGGCCCCTCGACGTCGAGCATGAGCGGGCCGAGGGGGAGAGAAATCGTCATTGTCGATCCTCTGTTTCCACCACGACGAAAGCCATGGCGGTGTCGGTTTCGTCGCTCAGGCTGAGATGGGCCCGCAGCCGCCGTTCCTGCAGCCAATCCGCCAGCGGCGGCGCGTATTCGAAGCTCGGCCGGCCGATGCCGTCGCTGACCACGGCGATGTTGTGCAGCGTGGCCGGATCGCGCAGGCCGAGGCCGAGGGCCTTGCCGAGGGCCTCCTTGGCGGCAAAGCGCTTGGCGAGATAAGCCGCCGGCCTGGCCGCCTCGCGGTAGCGGGCCATTTCGGCGGGCACCAGCAGCTTCTCGGCGGTGCGCTCGCCGTGATCGGCGATCATCCGCTCGATGCGCGCGATGGCGACGATGTCGGTGCCGACGCCATGGATCACGCCCGCGCCTCCAGCATCAACTGCTTCATGCGGCGCACCGCCTCCTGCCAGCCGCTGAAGACGGCCTCGGCGACGATGGCATGGCCGATGTTCAGTTCGACGATCTCGCGGATGGCAGCCATCGGCTTGACATTCCCGTAGTGCAGCCCGTGGCCGGCATTCACCTTGAAGCCAAGCTGGTGCGCGTACCGTGCCGCTGCGGCGACGCGTTCGAGTGCTTCACGTTGCGCCGGGCCTTCGGCTTCGGCGTAGCGGCCGGTGTGGATCTCGATGGCCGGCACGCCGCAGGCCCGGGCGGCGTCGATCTGGGCGGTGTCGGCGTCGATGAAGAGGGAGACCCGGATGCCGGCGTCGCTCGCCGCCTGGCAGGCGGCCTTGACGCGCTCGAAGCTCCCCGCCACGTCGAGACCGCCTTCGGTCGTCAGTTCCTGCCGCCGCTCCGGCACGAAGCAGACGTCCTGCGGCTGGATGCGCAGGGCGAAGGCCACCATCTCGTCGGTGACGGCGGCTTCGAGATTCATGCGTGTGCGCAGCCTGCCGCGCAGGATCTCGACATCGCGGTCCTGGATATGGCGGCGATCCTCCCGCAGATGCAGGGTGATCAGGTCCGCCCCGCTCTCCTCGGCCAGCAGGGCGGCGCGGACAGGGTCAGGGTAGTCGGTGCCGCGCGCCTGGCGCAGGGTCGCCACGTGATCGATATTGACGCCGAGCTCGATCAATCCGCCGGAAATTCCTTTACTCATCCCACGGGGATTCCTGTTAGTCACAATTCCTGCAGCTCCATGAAAACGCGGCGCGAACTCAGTCGCTGGCCGCCGAGGTAATGGTGGATCAGGGTACGCATCAGCTGCTTTGCCTGCGCGAGGGTCTCGGGCTCGCTGAAGTCGTCGTTTGCCATGGCCAGCAAGGCCCTTCCTGAAAAGGATTCCGCTTCGCTTCCGTCCTCAAGGACCGGCCCTCGCTCCAGAACGTAAGCGTAGCGTTTTTGCGGGTCTACCGGCCGGCCGCTTTCCGCTTCGCGGTCGAGTGTCAGGCCGTAGCCCAGCTCCTTCAGCAACGTCTTCTCGAAGCGCCGCAGCGACGCCTGACTCGCCTCGCCCGTCGCCAGTGCGTGCACGGCTTCCGCATAGGCCTGGAACAGCGCCGGGTGCGCGTCGTCGCGCGGCATCAGCTTGAGCAGCAGCTCGTTCATGTAATAACCCAGTATGAGGGCCTGCGCCTGCAGCAAGGGCTGGCCGCCGATCCATTCGACCTTGGCCAGGGTGCGCATTTCGCCGTGGCCAAACCAGTCGAGTTCGAGCGGCTGGAAGGCCATCAGCAGGCCACGCATCACGGAACGCGGCCGGCGGGCGCCGCGAGCGACCAGCGCCACCCGACCGTGATCCCGGCTGAAGGCTTCGACAATCAAACTGGTCTCGCGGAAGGGATAGGTGTGCAGGACGAACGTCGCCTCGCCATCGACCCTCCCCCTGGCCGCACTGTTCATTCGTAGCCGAGGCTCTTCAGCGCCCGCTCGTCGTCGGCCCAACCGCCCTTGACCTTGACCCAGACTTCGAGAAACACCTTGCCGCCGTAGAGCGCCTCCAGATCGCGCCGCGCGTCGCTGGCGATGGCCTTCAACTGCTCGCCGCCCTTGCCGATGACGATGGCCTTGTGGGCGGACCGGTCCACGATGATGGCGGCGTTGATCCGCCGCAACGACCCTTCCGTTTCGAAGCGCTCGATCTCGACGGTCATGCCATAGGGCAGTTCCTCGCCCAGGCGGCGAAACAGTTTCTCGCGCAGGAACTCGGCCGCCAGAAAGCGTTCGCTGCGGTCCGTCAGGTCGTCCTCGGCGAAGAGCGGCGCGGATTCCGGCAGGTAGCGGCCCGCCGCATCGATCAGCACATCCCCGCCCGAGCCGCTCGCAGCGCTGACCGGCACAATCTCGGCAAAGGCAAACGCTTTCGACATTTCAGCAATGAAGGGCAACAGGCGTTTCTTGTCTGCGAGGCGGTCGATCTTGTTGATCACCAGCAGCACCTTTTTGTCCTCTGGAATCAGCGTGAGGATGCGTTTGTCCTCATCCGTGAAGCGGCCCGCCTCGATCACCAGCAGGATGACGTCGACCTCATTCAGCGCCTGGGTCACGCCCCGGTTCATCATGCGGTTCAGCGCATTCTTGTGCTTCGTCTGGAACCCCGGCGTATCGACGAAGATGAACTGCTGCCCGGGCCGGGTGAGGACACCGGTGATGCGATGGCGTGTGGTCTGCGCCTTGCGCGAGACGATGCTGATCTTCTGCCCGATCAGGCGGTTGAGCAAGGTCGACTTGCCCACATTCGGCCTGCCGACAATGGCCAGATGTCCGCAGTGGAATCCGTCCGGCGCTTTCATAGCGCACCCGTCAGTTCGAAGGCCCGTTTGGCGGCTTCCTGTTCAGCCGCACGCCGGCTCGGACCGCAGCCGGTCGTGGTGATGCCGAGTTCGGGTATCTGACACTCGACCTCGAATTCCTGGGCGTGCGCCTCGCCCCGCGTGGCGCGCAACTGGTACTGCGGCAGCGCCAGTCGGCGTCCCTGCAGGAATTCCTGCAGGGCTGTCTTGGCGTCCTTGCCGGAATGCTGCGGATCGAGACCGGACAGATACGGCGCATAAAGTCGCAGCACCGTTTCGCGGGCCCGCTCGAAGCCGCCATCGATGAATACCGCGCCGAAGACGGCCTCCAGCCCATCGGCCAGGATCGAAGGCCGGCGGAAGCCTCCGCTTTTCAGCTCGCCTTCGCCCAGGCGCAACTGTTCGCCGAGGCCAAGCCGCTGTGCGATCTCGGCGAGGGTTTCCTGGCGCACCAGATTGGCGCGAAGCCGCGACAGATCGCCTTCCCGCACCTCGAGAAAACGTTCATACAAGGCCTGGGCGATGACGCAGTTGAGTATGCTGTCGCCGAGGAATTCCAGGCGCTCGTTATGGGAAGCCCCATGACTGCGATGCGTCAGCGCCTGCTTCAGGAGATCCCGGCTATGGAAAACGTAACCAATTGAACGTTCGAATCCGGGCACATCACTCACCAGAGGCGCTCACTCGATAGGACGCTTGCTGCCGGAACTGCTGCCCGCGTAATCGATGAGGATGCTGACGTTGCCTGCTATGTGGATTTTTTTCGCGTACTCGAAGTAGATGACAATCTGATTGCCTTCCTTGGTGATGTCCAGATCTGCCCCGGTAATGCTTGAGGTATCGTCTATGTTCGCATGCCGATCAAAGGCGCTCCGCACCTCGGCGACCGTGCTGGCGCCGCTACCGGCAATCGTCTTGACGTGCTTGAGGATGGTGTAGTACTCCATCACCGAAGGCACGACTTTCATGCCGACAACAGCTACGCCAATCAGTGCAGCGCTGACCAGCAGCATCCCGATCAGGCTCAACCCCTTTTGCTTTTTCATTCTGCGCTCCTTCAGTGGAAGCCGCCGATGCGTTTCAAATCGCCGAAATTGAACCAGATCAGGAACGCCTTGCCGACGATGTTCTGATCCGGCACGAATCCCCAAACCCGGCTGTCGCTGCTGGCGTCGCGATTGTCCCCCATGACGAAGTAATGGCCTGCGGGCACCTCGCACATCACGCCGGAACTATTGTAGATGCATTTGTCTCGACCTGGGAACTGCATGACCTGGGTGACAAAGGCAGGTGCATCCTTGTCCAGGATGACGCTGTGTTCGATCCTGCCCAGTTTCTCCTGAAACCGGGTGGAATAATACAGCCGGTCGGGATGCAGGTAATCGTTCTGCCTGGTCACCCGCACCTCTTCTCCATTGATGAACAGGCGCTTGTTCTGCCAGGCCACCTTGTCGCCGGGCAGGCCAACCACACGCTTGATGTAATCCAGTGACGGATCCTCTGGCCAGCGGAAAACCATGACATCGCCGCGCTCAGGCGTGTTCAGATCCATCACTTTCTTGTTGATGACCGGCAGACGGATGCCGTAAGTATACTTGTTGACCAGTATGAAGTCCCCCACCAGCAGGGTCGGGATCATGGAGCCGGAAGGAATCTTGAATGGCTCGACCAGGAAGGATCTCAGGAGGAATACCACGAGGATTACTGGAAAGAAACTCGCGCCATACTCCACCCACCAAGGCTCACCGGCTTCAGAGCTGCGGCGCTTCCTCATCACCAGCACGTCGAGCAGCCATATGGCGCCGGTGGCAACCGTGAGCAGAAAAAGGATCAGGGCGAAATTCAAGTGCATCCCCTTTATTTTGAATCGACCCGCAGCACGGCCAGGAAGGCCTCTTGCGGAATCTCCACGCTGCCGACCTGTTTCATGCGCTTCTTGCCTGCCTTCTGCTTTTCCAGCAGCTTGCGCTTGCGGGAAATATCTCCGCCATAACATTTCGCCAGGACGTTCTTGCGCAGGGCCTTGATGTTCTCGCGGGAGATGATGGTTGAACCGATGGCCGCCTGAATCGCCACGTCGTACATCTGACGGGGGATCAGTTCCCGCATCTTCGAGGCCAGTTCGCGTCCTCGATACTGGGCGTTGGCGCGATGCGCGATGACAGACAGAGCGTCGACCCGGTCGCCGTTGATCAGAATGTCGAGCTTCACGACATCCGCCGGGCGGTATTCCTTGAACTCATAATCGAGCGAGGCGTACCCGCGCGAAACGGATTTCAGCTTGTCGAAGAAATCCATCACGACCTCGGCCATGGGCATATCGTAGGTCAGCATGACCTGGCGGCCGTGGTACTGCATGTTCACCTGGGCACCGCGCTTTTGCTCGCACAGCGTGATTACAGCACCGAGATAATCCTGCGGCACGAATATCTTGGTCGTGATGATCGGCTCACGGATTTCCTCGACCTTGGAGAGGTCGGGCAGTTTTGAGGGGTTCTCAACGGACAACACCGATCCGTCGCGCATCAGCACCTCGTAGACCACCGTCGGCGCGGTGGTGATGAGGTCCATGTCATATTCGCGCTCGAGGCGCTCCTGCACGATTTCCATGTGCAAGAGCCCCAGGAAACCGCAACGGAAGCCAAAGCCCAGGGCCTGCGAGACTTCCGGCTCGTACTGAAGGGATGCGTCGTTCAGCTTGAGTTTTTCCAGCGCTTCGCGCAGGGCATCGTACTGGTTGGCCTCCACGGGATAGAGCCCGGCGAAGACTTGCGGCTTGATTTCCTTGAAGCCGGGAAGCGCCTCGGCGGCACGGCGGTCGGCCAGTGTGACCGTATCGCCGACCTGGGCGGCCTTGAGTTCCTTGATGCCGGCGATGATGAAGCCGACCTCGCCGGCCGACAGCACGCTGCGCGTCTGGGATTTCGGCGTGAATACGCCGACCTGCTCGCACAGGTGCTGCGTGTCAGTCGACATCAGGAGAATCCTGTCCTTCGGGCGCAGTGTGCCCTCCATGACACGTACCAACATGACCACGCCGACGTAGTTGTCGAACCATGAATCGATGATGAGCGCCTTCAGAGGCGCCGAGGGATCCCCCTTGGGCGCCGGGATCCGGACGATGATCGACTCGATGATGTCTTCCACCCCCAGCCCGGTCTTGGCGCTGGCCAGCACGGCATCGGTTGCATCAATCCCAATGACATCTTCGATTTCCTCCCGCGCCCGCTCCGGATCCGCGGCCGGCAAGTCGATCTTGTTGAGCACCGGAACGACCTCGACGCCCTGCTCCAAGGCCGTGTAGCAGTTGGCGACGGTCTGCGCCTCGACCCCCTGAGAGGCGTCGACCACCAGCAGAGCGCCCTCACATGCAGACAGAGAACGCGATACTTCGTAGGAGAAATCGACATGTCCCGGGGTGTCGATCAGGTTCAGGCTGTAAATGCGCCCGTCGCGCGCCTTGTATTGCAACGCTACGGTCTGTGCCTTGATGGTGATGCCGCGCTCACGTTCGATATCCATCGAATCGAGCACCTGCTCTTCCATCTCCCGCTCGGAAAGGCCGCCGCAAAGCTGGATGATGCGGTCGGCCAGGGTCGACTTGCCATGGTCGATATGGGCGATGATCGAGAAATTGCGGATTTGATCCATCAGAGGCGAAAGGGTGCTGCAAAGCACCCTTTCGGAGGCACACGAAAGCGCGGGATTTTACCGGAAATTCAGTAAATAAGCACGAACCGCCGGAACGTCGAGGAAGTGCTGGCAAAGTTCGATATCTCCAGCCACAACCACCGGCACGCGTTCGCCATAGAGCGCCTCGAATTCCGGATGGCTGTCGACGTCAACCACCTGAATGTCGGCGCACATCTCATCGCAGATCGGCCTCAGCGCGCTCAAAAGATCGTCACACAGGTGGCACCAAGCGCGGCTATAGACTGTCAGGCGCGCCTGTCCCAGCCTCCTATTTGTCACCACTGCCCTTGATGGAAATGTAGGTCTGCTGCTCGCCGCGCTTCACGAGGAGGGTAACGGTCGAAGACTTGTCGAATTGGGATAGCAGTTTGTTGAACTGATCCACGGTCTTCGCTTCCATATTTGTTCCCTTGTGTACCACGGCCAGAATGATGTCGCCCGGGCGCAAATCGGTTCGACCGTTATTGTCGCGAACCTCCTCAACAACCAGGCCATTGGCAATTTTCAGTTCGCGCTTCTGCTCCGAAGAAAGCTCGCTCAACACCAATCCCAGCCTGTTGACCACTGCCTCGGCGGGTTTTGCCCGTTTGGTGCTTCGCTGGGCCATTTTTTCTTCGGGAATCTCCCCAACCGCCACCGTCAGGTCCTTCACCCCGCCCTTGCGCCAGACCTGCAGCGGGACTTTGCTCCCCGGCCGGGTGGCGCCAACAATCCGCGGAAGATCGCTCGATGCGTTAACCGCCTTGTTATCGAACTTGAGAATGATGTCGCCGTCCTCAACGCCGGCCTTGTCCGCCGGCCCTCCCTTTTCAATGGCATTCACCAAAGCACCGGTTGGCCTGGCTAGGCCGAAGGAATCGGCCAGTTCTTTGGTCACTTCCTGGATCACCACGCCAATACGTCCCCGGCTGACGCGTCCGCTGACACGCAACTGGTTTTGCACTTCCATCGCCACGTCGATGGGAATGGCGAAGGCCAATCCCATGTAGCCCCCGGTGCGGCTGTAAATCTGCGAATTGATGCCTACCACTTCGCCCTTCATGTTGAATAGCGGACCGCCCGAATTCCCCGGGTTGATCGCAACGTCAGTCTGTATGAAGGGAACAAAATTCTCCTGCGGCAGGGAGCGTCCCTTGGCACTGACGATGCCCGCTGTAACCGAGCTTTCGAATCCGAATGGTGAGCCTATGGCCACCACCCATTCGCCTACACGCAACCTGGCGGGGTCGCCCAGTTTCACGGCTGGCAAGCCGCTTGCCTCAATTTTGATCAACGCCACGTCAGTCCGTTTGTCGGCGCCTATCACCTTGGCCTTGAACTCCCGCTTATCCGTAAGTTTCACCGAAATTTCATCGGCCGATTCCACAACATGGGCATTTGTCAGGATGAACCCTTCCGGGCTGATGATGAAGCCGGACCCCAGAGACTTGTTCTGGAACTCCCGCGGCATTCCCGGCTGCCGCGGAATGAAACGCTTGAAAAACTCGAACATCGGGTCGTCTTCGTCGATATCCGGAAATTGCGGGAATGCTCGATTACCGCGAATGGTCTGGGTCGTGCTGACATTGACAACGGCCGGCCCATGCTTTTCTGCCAACTCGGTAAAGTCAGGCAGTTCCCTGCCTTGCGCCGTGACGCTTAAAGAGAACAGCGACAGCAGCATCGCGAAAAAAAATCTAGTGCTCATTGACTGGTTTCCTTCGAAATGCAGAAAGTAGTACTGCGACGGACAAGAAAGGGTTCCGCCACCCTTGCCATTGGGCTGCGTCGCAACATTACCGCTGAAAAAATGCCAAACCCAAGTCCAAGCAGCGCCCCAAGCGCGGCCGCTAAATCCTTGTTGTCGCCCCCGCCGTAGCCGGCTCCCATCAAAGCGCCGAGGAGCAACAACAAAACAGGCAAGACATAAATCAACACTGCAGCGCGCAGGGCTGCCCCATTGGCCACACGCACGACGACGCGATCGCCCGGGAAGGCGCCAATGTCATTGGCGATGCGGAATCGCCGCGGCTTGGACCGGAACATCTGTCCCAGTATGCTGCTCTGGCACCCCCCCGTCTCATGGCAACGGCCGCAGCCGACGCTAGCCCCTCCCACTTCAACATACGCTTGATTTTCCTCGACGAGGACAACGATGGCTTCCTGATCCATCATTTCCTCCTTGGCTCCATCCCGTCACCCAGGTGCACAAGGGTAATTGCCGGAACCTCGCCGAGGACCGTCAGCAGATGCTTGCCGGTCACACGCTTATATACGTTGGTCGAACCCACCGAATAAGTCGCATTCTCCACCTTCTGGTCTCCCAGAGGTTCAATGAAAACCGAGATGGAAGCCAAGCCATCCGTGAAAACAAAATGCGTCGTTTCAGTGCTGCTTCCACGGGAAGTCTGCCGTTTCATGCCAGCAGTTTTATTGAATCCGGGAAGTGACGCTTTAAACAGCCAATCACTTCCGGCTGAAAGGCTTTGCGAAGCCCTCGAATTGTATATCCGCCAGGCTTTGCCCTCCTTGCCAAACTTGGGCTTAAGCGTTTCCCGATCGATAGGGCCGCCGATCTGGAGCTGGGTAAAGGCAAATTGCTCAATGGTTTCATTGCGCTCGTTGACGGTGCGCGCCTTCAGAATCAATCCGGAATTCAAGTCTGCCCAAAGCTGGTGGCCGTAACGCAGGTTGTCTTTCGGCTCGAGTACGATGAGTTGGCTGTCGAATCCGGCAATTCGCGAAACGTCCCCTTTCCGAATCAGGTAATGGTCCCCCAGGCTGCTGACCGATTTCGGCAGAAGTGCCGGGAAGGCCTTGATCTGCCCGCGCTTCTCGACAATAATGACTTTGTCATCGGGGAGGAAGCACCTGACCTCGTCGTTGCTGCGCACCACTTCTCGAGGACTGCCATCCAGCACCTCAAGCTTTTCATGTTCTCCCCCGGTATCCACCAAATGCGTAATTCGGGAGGTCTCGGCACTGGTCCCGTTCTGATAGATAAAAACACCTGTGTAATTGAGCTTCTTCGCCGCCGCCGCCATGTTCTGCAACCATGTCAGGGAATCGCCATGCTGGTCGCCATGGGCGGATGTTGCAAGCACGCCAACCACAGCGAACAGCACCAGCGCTCGCCTCATGGCCTGCTGCCCTGACGGATCTCGGAGACAGTGCGGACGTAGGGCGCCACCCCCTGGATGCCGCCGCTCGGTGAATGCGCTTGGTGCGCAACGAGGTACTCTTTCAGGGTGCCGGAAGAAGTCTTGTCAATGACAGCAGAAGCTGCCAACTCACTGGAAGGACGCGGTTTGGCGGCCATGTCTACCGGCTGCACGGTGTTCAGCGACAAGGCCACCCAGCCTACCGCGGCCATGCCCATGACCGCTGCTGCAAGAGGGAGCGCAAATCGCAATGGGATACGCTTCGGCTGGGCCGACGGCACGAACAACACAGGCCCCTCCTCCAATCGTGCCATTACCCTCCTGGAATAATCCGGTGAGCAATCCGTGGTACGACGCAATGCGTCGCCAATCAGATGATAAGTGTCCCATGCCTCCTGCAAGTCCTTGTCGCGCCTCAAGGCGTCGATCGCACGACTGGCTTCGGTCTGTCCCAATTCATCATCCAACAATGCGGAAATATCAGGTTTCATCCCTACCACCTCTTGTCCGGCGCCGTTTCCAACAACGGCCTGAGTTTTTCGGCAACCGCCTCGCGCGCCCGGAAAATTCTTGATCTTACCGTGCCAATCGGGCAGTCCATCATCTTCGCGATATCCTCGTAGCTCATTCCCTCGATTTCACGCAGCGTAATAGCCGTACGCAGTTCCTCTGGCAACGCTTCCATCGCCGAATTCACTGTTTCACCGATCTGCTTTGAGTGGAGCAAGCGTTCCGGTGTATTGTTGTCTCGCAGAAAATCGCCACCATCGAAATTTTCCGCCTCCTCCGAGTCGAAATCCGTCCGCGTTGGTACCCGCCTGCCTTGTGAAACCAGAAAATTCTTCGCAGTATTGATCCCGATACGGTACAACCACGTGTAGAAGGCGCTGTCGCCACGGAAATTACCCAAGGCACGATATGCCTTGATGAAGGTTTCCTGAGCAACGTCCTCAACTTCGGCCGGATCCCGGATCAGCCGCGACAGCAAACGGGCCAGCTTGCGCTGATACTTCGACACAAGCAGGCCAAAGGCCTGCTGGTCGCCGTGCTGCGCACGCACAACCAACTGCTGGTCTACTTCACGTTCTCCCATTTGATCGGCTGTATTTTTGAAAGTTCATTCGGACGGGGAAGTCCTGGTCCGGAAGCCACAAGTATAGCCGACGCTTTCAGTACGGTAATGCAGCGAAAATGGAGGCCGTGTACTGGTGAAATAGTTCATTGCCTGGGGTGACCTATCTTCGTTGCGGTCCTGCGGAATGGTATAGTTTCGGGCCTTCAATCAGATCATTCCCCCAGTGCAGTCTTTCGACGTCCTGATCATCGGCAGCGGCCTGGCCGGCCAGTCCCTTGCGCTGCACCTGGCATCGCGCAAGCGGGTTGCTCTGGTCACCAAACGGATGCTTGAAGACAGCGCCAGCAGCCGTGCCCAGGGAGGCATCGCCGCTGCACTGGACGATGCAGACTCCATCGAAGCCCATATCAAGGACACCTTGGTAGCCGGCGCAGGATTATGCAATCCACGAACAACCCGTTACGTCGTGGAGCGGGGCAAGGAGGCCATCGACTGGCTCGTCAGTCAAGGTGTGCCATTTACCCGCGATGCCTCCGGCTCCGGCTATCACCTCACCCGCGAGGGCGGACATAGCCATCGCCGTGTCATCCATGTAGCGGATGCCACCGGCTCGGCAGTGCAGGATGCCCTGACGCAAAAGCTGCGTGCCCATCCGAACATCTCTGTTTTCGAGAACCACATCGCCATTGACCTCATCACAGGGGCCAAATTCGGCCTGCCGGATAGCGGCTGCCACGGCGCCTATGTTCTCAACAAGCAGTCGGATCATGTGGAAACTTTTGCCGCGCCGCACACAGTGCTGGCAACCGGCGGTACCGGCAAGGTATACCTTTACACCACCAACCCCGATACGGCGACCGGGGACGGAGTGGCCATGGCCTGGCGCGCTGGCTGCAGAGTGGCCAACATGGAATTCATCCAGTTCCATCCAACCTGCCTTTATCACCCCCATGCCAAGACCTTTCTGATCACGGAAGCCATGCGTGGAGAAGGCGGCATTTTGCGTTTGCCGGATGGCGAACGCTTTATGCCTGAGCACGATCCACGCGCTGAATTGGCTCCCCGCGATATTGTCGCTCGCGCCATTGACCTTGAAATGAAGAAGCGTGGCCTCGACTGCGTCTATCTGGACATGACCCACAAGCCAGCCGACTTCCTGACCGAGCATTTCCCGAACATCCATGCACGCTGTATTGAACTGGGCATAGACATTACACGCCAGCCTATCCCGGTCGTACCGGCGGCGCATTATGCCTGTGGAGGCATCGTCACAGACTTCTCCGCCCGCACAGCCCTGCCGGGTCTCTACGCAGTAGGGGAAACCGCCTTCACCGGCCTCCATGGGGCCAACCGGCTTGCCAGCAACTCCCTGCTCGAATGCCTGGTATTTTCCGCCGCAGCTGCAGAGGATATTCTCCAGTCGGAACGACGTCCTTTATCCGGTCTGCCGCAATGGGACGAAAGCCGCGTTACTGATGCCGACGAGGAAATCGTCCTCTCGCACAACTGGGACGAGCTACGTCGTTTCATGTGGGATTACGTCGGCATTGTACGTACCATCAAACGCCTTGAACGGGCTCGCCACCGCATCCGTCTTCTGGAGCGTGAGATAGACGAGTATTACGCCAATTTCCGCGTCACGAATGACTTGATTGAATTGCGCAATCTCGTTCTGACCGCCGACCTTATCGTGCGTTGCGCCCAGAGGCGCCGGGAAAGTCGTGGCCTGCATTCAAGCCGCGACTACCCGAAGACCATCCCTTTCGCGCGAAATACCGTTTTGCGGAACCGCCTCAGGTAAGTTTCCAGCGCATCCAGGCGCGCAAGATCCGTCCATCTTCTGTCGGTAATGCATCGGGCAGAATTATCAGGGGGTGGAAACGTCGCGAGCCAGGCAGTTCAAGCAGTATCACAACCATCCAGTGGAAAACAGTCGATTGCCCGGCGACCTTCGCGTCAAATCTACCGCCGTCGTTCTTCACTCCGTGGATCGTGCCATCATCATTCAATACAAGCACGCGAATTGATGCTGCTGCGCGACGCATCGCATGGCGATGAATGGAAATGAAAGAAGAAACTACGATCGTGGTGGCCAGGCCAAACCTGAGCCAAACGGGGAACGGAAGCAGCACCAAGCTGGCCAGTGCTGCCAGATGCAGCAGGGCTAGCGTTACTGTCAAGTATCTGGAGGAACGCAGTACAAGCCGATGCGGGAGAAGCATCCGACTGAATGATTGCCTGAATCAGACTCGGCGGAAAGCCAGCGTGCCGTTGGTGCCACCGAATCCGAAGTTGTTCTTCAGCGCCACATCGATTTTCATCTGGCGTGCAGCATTGGCACAATAATCAAGGTCGCACTCCGGATCCTGATCGAAGATATTGATGGTAGGCGGCGAAACCTGGTGATGCACTGCCAGAACTGTCAGCGCCGACTCCAAACCACCCGCACCACCAAGCAGATGACCCGTCATGGATTTCGTCGAATTCACCACCAGACTTCTTGCAACATCGCCGAATGCCAGTTTAATGGCATCTGTCTCGTTCTTGTCACCCAGCGGGGTCGAGGTCCCATGGGCATTCAGGTACTGGACCTGATTCGGATTGATACCTGCGTCCTGGAGGGCATTGATCATGCTGCGGCGGGGTCCGTCAGTGTCAGGCGCCGTCATGTGAAACGCGTCTCCGCTCATGCCAAATCCCGCAATTTCGGCATAGATCCTGGCGCCACGTTTTTTGGCATGCTCGTACTCTTCAAGAACCAGCACACCCGCACCTTCGCCAAGAACGAATCCATCGCGCCCCTTGTCCCAGGGGCGGCTTGCAGTCACCGGGTCGTCATTTCGGGTCGACAAGGCCTGCGCTGAGGAAAACCCCCCTATGGCCAGCGGTGTCACCGTGGATTCCGCGCCACCACACACCATCACATCGGCATCGCCATACTGGATCATGCGGAAGCCAGTGCCAATGGCATGCAGGCCCGTCGTACATGCCGTCACCACAGCAAGATTAGGTCCCTTCAGTCCAAACATGATCGAAAGGTTGCCGGAAATCATGTTAATGATGGTGCCTGGAATGAAGAAAGGCGAGATCTTGCGCGCCCCCCCATTAAGGAAATCGTTGTGCGTATCCTCGATCATCGGCAGACCACCGATACCCGACCCTATATTGACCCCAATCCGAGTGGCATTCTCCGGTGTGACGGTCAAGCCGGAATCCTGGATTGCCTGCGCTCCCGCCGCCATGCCGTAATGGATGAAGACATCCATGCGCCGCGCCTCCTTGGGGGGGAGATAGGCCGTCACGTCGAACCCTTTCACTTCGCCGGCAATGCGCGACTTGAAATTCGATGCGTCAAAACGGGTTATTGGGCCAATACCACTCTTGCCTGCAACGATGTTGTCCCAGGATTCCCTGACCGTGTTGCCGACAGGCGAGATGATGCCCAAGCCGGTGACCACTACCCTATGGCGTGCCACTCGTTCAATTCCTGCAGGGGGAAATGAAAAGTCTTACTTCTTGAGGTGAGCGTTGATGTAGTCTATCGCCTGCTGGACAGTCGTGATTTTCTCGGCTTCCTCATCAGGAATCTCGCATTCAAATTCCTCCTCCAGGGCCATCACCAGTTCAACTGTATCAAGGGAATCAGCGCCAAGATCGTCTACAAAAGAAGATTCTATTTTGATCTCGGATTCGTTGACGCCAAGTTGCTCGGCAACGATCTTCTTGACGCGTTGTTCTATGTTCTCCATGTGTATTGCTCCTTCCCTTATGTGCGAGTATGACGAGAAAAAAACGAGTCATTTTAACAGAAACGGATATGACTAGACCGGCCTATACCGGAGTCAATCCATGTACATGCCTCCATTGACATGCAATGTCGTGCCGGTGATATAACCTGCTCGCTGGGAAGCAAGAAAAACCACCGCAGCGGCAACTTCTTCAGCATGGCCGAACCGGCCAAGTGGTATTTGCCCAAGCAGCGCATCGCGCTGAGCATCCGGCAAGGCCTTGGTCATGTCGGTATCAATGAAGCCTGGTGCCACGCAATTCACCGTAATGTTGCGACTGCCCAGTTCGCGTGCCAAAGCGCGACTCATGCCAGCCACGCCGGCTTTGGCTGCCGCATAGTTCGCTTGGCCTGGATTTCCCGAACTACCGACCACGGATGTGATGTTGACGATGCGGCCATAGCGCGCCTTCATCATGCCTCGCATGACAGCCTTGGAGAGGCGGAAGACCGCCTTGAGATTGGTGTCGATCACGGCATCCCACTCATCATCCTTCATGCGCATGGCAAGATTGTCGCGTGTGATTCCAGCATTGTTCACCAATATGGAAACGGCACCAAATCTCCTTTCTATCTCGCCTATCAGTGCATCGCAGGCAGACACATCGGTGACATTCAGTACAGCCCCCCAGCCATTGATATGCGCTGCATCCAGCGCCTTCTGGATGCCGGCCGCCCCCTCCACGGTTGTGGCGGTGCCAACCACCGTAGCGCCTTCCCTGCCAAAATCCATCGCAATGGTACGCCCGATGCCACGCGAAGCGCCCGTCACAAGTACAATTTGTCCCTTAAGCATGCCTCCCCCTATGCGTTCGTCACAGCCAGAGCGGCTTCCATACCTGCCAGATCGGCCATGGCACCGCCGACGACTCCATCGGCACAGCGTTTAACCAATCCCGCTAGCACCTTGCCCGGTCCGCATTCATAGACATGGGTAACACCTTGCGCCGCCATAGCCTGCATGGTTTCAACCCACCGAACCGGGAACGCGGCTTGACGCATCAGCGCATCCTTGATCTTTAACGGATCCGACAGGAACGCCACGTCCACGTTATTCACAAACGGGATCTGCGGCGGCAGCAAGGTCAAGTCGGCCAGCCTTTTACCCAGGCGCTCCGCAGCTGGCTTCATCAGCGAACAATGAAACGGCGCCGAAACCGGCAACATGACGGCACGTTTGGCCCCCCTTGCCTTCGCACCCTCGGCGGCGCGCAGCACCGCTGCGGCATGGCCGGCAATGACAATCTGTTCCGGGGTATTGAAATTGACAGCTTCCACCACAAGGCCCTGCGCACTTTCTTCACAGACCTCTTTCACAACGGCTTGATCAAGACCGAGAATGGCTGCCATAGCGCCTTCCCCAGCCGGCACGGCCTCCTGCATGGCTTGGGCTCTGAACTCGACAAGCAGCACTGCATCGCGGAAGCGCAACGTACCTGCGACAACGAGCGCCGAATATTCGCCCAGACTATGTCCCGCGACCATAGCTGGCACGTTGCCGCCCATCTCACGCCACAAACGATAGACCGCGATGCCCGATGTCAGCATCAGTGGCTGAGTATTGACGGTTTGATTGAGCGCATCGGCTGGTCCTTCCGTGACCAGATGCCATAAATCACGTCCCAGCACTTCAGACGCTTCGTCGAAAGTGGCGCGGATAATAGAACTACCCCCATAGCCCGCCATCATCCCAATGGACTGGGATCCTTGCCCAGGGAATACGAGTGCAAATTTCATATCGGGTCTAAAGCAATCAGTACTTGAGGATAACCGCGCCCCATGTGAAACCGCCACCAACGCCTTCCAGCATCAGGGTGTCACCACGCTTGATGCGGCCATCCTTCACGGCTGTATCCAGCGCCAAGGGGATCGAAGCTGCCGAAGTATTTCCGTGAAGATCCACCGTGGTTATAACCTTTTCCATCGGCAGACCGAGTTTCTTCGCAGTAGATTGGATGATCCGTATGTTGGCCTGATGCGGAATCAGCCAGTCGATTTCCGCAGCATCAATCCCGGCCAGATCAAGCACTTCCCGGGCGACTTCAGCCAGCACCTTGACCGCAAACTTGAACACCGCTGGGCCATCCATTTTAACGAAAGGCTGTCCCACAATCTTGCCGCCGCAAACATTCCCCGGCACCTCAAGGATGCCATGATGCGAACCATCTGCATGCAACGCACTGGCGAGAATGCCCGGTTGATCACTTGCCTCAAGAATGACTGCTCCCGCGCCATCCCCGAATAGCACGCAAGTTCCCCTATCATTCCAGTCGAGAATTCGCGAAAACACTTCCGTGCCGACCACCAGGGCACAGCGGTGGCTGCCGGAATGAATGAACTTTTCCGCAATAGTCAACGCATAGGCAAAACCGCTGCAGACAGCTTGCACATCAAACGCAGCAGCACCGCGCACCCCCAGTTTGGACTGAAGCAGGCAGGCCGTGCTCGGAAAGATGTAATCCGGAGTGGAAGTGGCAAGGATGATGAGGTCGATTTTACTGGCTGTGATGCCGGCTGCGGCGATTGCCTTCAGACTGGCTTCCATCGCCAAATCGCTTGCCATCTGACCGTCATCGGCGATGTGTCTGTTGCGAATGCCAGTTCGCTCAACAATCCATTCGTCCGACGTATCGACGCCGCGCGCCACCAGATCGTTATTGGACAACGCCAACGGGGGCAGATAGCTGCCGGTACCGGTTATGCGCGAATGCATTTACTGTACTGTTTGCGGAGCATTCCGCATCATGCGTTCGCTGATGCGTTCAACAAGCCTATTGCGGGCAGCCTCAGCCGCCCGCTCGATGGCCTTGGTAAAGGCCATTTGGTCGGCTGAGCCATGACTCTTGACGACTATGCCACGCAACCCGAGCAAACTGGCGCCGTTGTAGCGGCGAGGATCAACACGCTTCTTGAAGCCGTTGAGGGCCGGCAAGGCGAGCAACGCGGCAATTTTTCTGAAGGGGTTACGGCTGAACTCCTCGCGCAGGAAAGTGGCTACCATATGGGCAAGCCCTTCGGAGGCTTTCAGCAGAACATTGCCAACGAAGCCGTCGCAAACAACGATATCCGTGGTCCCCTTGTAAATATCGTTGCCTTCGATATTGCCATAGAAATTGAGGCCGCTTACCTTGAGCAATTCTCCAGCCTGCTTCACCACTTCACTGCCCTTGATATCCTCTTCACCGATATTGAGCAGACCGACTGTGGGGTGTTCCTTGTGTTCCACTGAAGACACCAGCAGATCCGCCATGATGCCAAATTGAAGAAGATGCTGCGGTTCACAATCCACGTTGGCCCCCAGATCGAGGACATAGGTATATCCACGCATGGTCGGCAGAATGCTGGCGATGGCCGGCCTGTCGATGCCCGGCAACGTCTTGAGCACAAAGCGTGAGATCGCCATGAGCGCGCCCGTATTTCCTGCCGAGACTGCAGCCTGAGCTTCGCCAGCCTTGACCAGGTCGACCGTCACGCGCATCGAGGAATTCTTTTTGATGCGTAACGCGGTGGCAATCGGGTCGTTCATCCCCACCACCTCGCTGGCAGCACGGAAGCGCAACCTGTCGCCAAAGTGCTGCTTCTCCTTCTCTACAAATCCCTCGACCAAAGCAGGCAGGCCGACCAGGATTACCTTCGCCAAACGGTCATCCTGCAGAAAACGGATAACAGCGGGCAACGTCACGGATGGCCCGAAATCACCTCCCATGCAGTCTACCGCGATGGTGACATCCATCGACGCGCTATTGGTTCAAGTGGAGGCAGTCAGCGGCAACACCACAAAGTCTTAGGGCGTTGCCGGCCAGGAATTACTCGCCCTTGGTATTGACGACTTTCTTGCCTCGGTAATACCCACCTTGGCTGATGTGATGGCGCAGATGGGTCTCCCCGGTGGTCGGCTCGACCGCAAGCGGCGGATTGGTCAGGAAGTCATGTGCGCGGCGCATGCCACGCTTCGAAGGCGACTTCTTATTCTGTTGGACAGCCATGATGTACTCCTAAAAAACATAATCAAAAAAAACTAGTTGCGCTTAAGGCGGGCCAACTTCGTAAATGGCGAAGCCTTATTCTCTTTCAGGGTCGCTTCTGCCTCAGGTGGCTCGCAATGCTCGTGCCGCGGTGCGATCGGCAATGCCAACAGAATCTCATCCTCGAATAATGGGGCAAGATCCAATTCGCGCGATGCCTCAATCGCATCGCAGGCCTCATCCTCCAACCCGCCGACTTGGCCGTCATCAGGCCAAGGCATCCCCTGATCAACCAGCATTACCCGGCTACATACACTTAGCGCAAATTCCAAACTGCCCAAGCAACGCTGGCAGGTCAACCGCAATGGGGCATCCAGTTTCAGGGTCAGGAATGCTTCCTTCTTCCCTAGAGTTTCACCAGAGACTGTGTAGATCAAACTGCCTGAAGCATCAAAAAGCACTTCGCCCAGCCTTGGCAGGGTACTGAGTTGAAGGTGGCCTGAAAGCATTTCGTGCCGTCTTGCAAACTCAAGGCTGTCTATGACTATGGCCATGCCCCGATGCGACATAAGCCTTAAATGATATCATTTCACGACTTTCCCTGTCAAAAGAATAACCTCCGGAATCAGGACACAACCGATGGCTCGTCTCATTTTGGCTTCAACTTCTGTTTTTCGACGTGAATTGCTGGCCCGATTGCAGATTCCGTTCGAGATTGCCGATCCACAGACCGATGAATCCGCATTGCCGGGTGAAAGCCCCGCAACTACTGCCGAAAGACTAGCCGTCGCCAAAGCCAAATCCGTTGCCAGCCAATTTCCTGACACCTTGGTTATTGGAAGTGACCAAGTCGCGTTCGTCGACGGCCAGCGCTTCGGCAA
>Ga0208244_100214_pt1 | contig 72529 bp, 78 predicted proteins | sample SubbioCR12Aug_5A_FD_184828 | JGI IMG/M metagenome (GOLD analysis project Ga0208244, IMG submission 184828) | Serpentinite rock and fluid subsurface biosphere microbial communities from McLaughlin Reserve, California, USA - CR12Aug_5A (SPAdes) | ecosystem: Environmental > Terrestrial > Deep... | reverse complement strand
TGACCGCGATCCAGCGCTGGTACCGAATCTTGAGTTTAGCGCTGGTTAAGTACCTCAAGGGGCGTCAATTGCAGCCGCCGGAATGCCTGCCAGCGCCTGCTTAGTGGATTCAACCGCTCTTTTTAGGTTCATCGGAAGCACTGACGCACGCCTGTGTTTACCAACAAGATCCTGAAATTAACGCTGTAATTCATGTTCACAGTCCCGAGCTGTGGAGAAAAACAAAAGAATTAGGACTGCCTTATACGCCGGTTTCAGTTTCATACGGATCGCCGGAAATGGCCTCAGCGGTTAAAGAATTATTTACACGCGGGCAACTGGACAGCTGCTCAATATTCAGCATGCAAGGCCATGAAGACGGGATTGTTGCGTTCGGTCGATCTCTTGAAGCAGCGGCCTTGGCTTTGATAAATTGCTGGATTAAATCGAAGTGCGTTGAATAAATCAATGCTTATCCCTAAAATGAAAGGACACTTTAATTTTGGAATTAAATGATATGCCGGACATTCAAATTTATACATCGACGATCTGCCCTTATTGCATTATGGCCAAACGATTGCTTGATAAAAAAGGCGTTAGCTATAACGAAATGAATGTCGACGAAAAGCCTGAATTACGATTGGAAATGATGCAGCGAACAAAACGGCGAACAGTGCCTCAGATTTATATTGATGATTATCATGTAGGCGGCTACGACGATCTCTATGCATTGGAAAGGGAGAAAAAACTGGATAACTTACTGGAGATTCAGTGAAACTCTATTCACTTGACAGGTAGCGCAAACCCATAAGCTGACCTTGGCCGGAAATTTCTGACTTTACCCAGCACACCTTAGCCAGCGCCCTTATGTTCAAACCTTCGGAAAATAATTTAACGACCACACCGGGTATTAAGCTTTCGTCACCCTGAACCAAATAAATCATCAGGCCATCCACTGAAACATTTTTACCTTCAAACTCAATACGTTTGTTTTTCAATGACATATAACCGCTGAACTGTTGTTGCTTCCGGTAATATTGCCTTTTTAGCCAAATCTTTTCAGCGTTATAAATGACATCTTTAAATTCAAGACCCATCAATGTTTTGCCGTTTTCCTGACGAAGCCATATTATTTCGGCTTCGCCCGTCAGCATCAAATCTTTCACGAAGATTTCTGCGTTTGATGTTTCAGCAAGACACGCCTCAAAATCAGCAAAACTTGACAGCAGCAGTCCTGGTAACACTTCAATGGAAATGCCTTTGACCGACACGTCATGGCTTATAAAGTCCAGCGCCTCTCCTCCAAAATACAGCTGTCCTGAAGAGGTAAAGTTTTTTCTATATTCTTTTCGATCTTGGAACATTATCGAGTTACCAGTTTCTGAAAGTTTCTTTATTGAGATAAAGATAGCTTAATCTCATTTATTGGCTAGAATTTCCTTTACCAAAAATAACTTAAATCTGTTAAGAAACTCACTGCTTTTTAATCGATTATCGTTGCAGAAGAAATTTTATTTAATTTCAAGAAAATGATTGAAAAAATCTAAACCTACCCATCATAAAGCGACTTGTTTTAATTTATTTTCAACCACAGACGATTCAAATTTAATGTCCATTATTTCCAGTTATAGCCACACATTCGAAGAAAACAGTCATTATTTAAGGCAGATCATCCAGCTAATGGCTAACCATAGAATATCTGCGGATCCTATCAATTATTCTGTTTGGTATGAATATGTAACCGGCAGTAATAAACTTTTAAACCAGGCGATCGATAACTGGCTAGGTTCTGTTGACGTTTTAGCAATGGTGTAGAATCACTCAATTTTTTGGTATGAATAGAGCGGTATTGAGTGATGGGGAATGGAACCGGATATTGGTCTATTTAAGGCAATTGCCGAGCCTGCATATCGGAGTCCCCGAAACATGCAGGCGGTTTCTGGATGCCTGTTTATGGATATTGCGCTCAGGGGCGCAGTGGCGACTACTCCCGCCAGCCTTCGGCAAATGGAACAGTATTTTCAAAAGGTTTTCCCGTTGGTGCGCGAATGGCTCATGGGAAAAGTTGCTTAGCTTCGTGTCCGAAGAAGCTGATCTGCAAGACATTTCCTTGGATGGATCGAACATTAGGGCGCATGCCTGTGCCGCCGGTGCGAAAAAAAGTTCAGCAGACGCGGAAGCCCTTGGGCGGTCAAAAGGTGGATTCGGCACTAAAATACACGCCCTCTGTGATGGCTTGGGGCTGCCCATCAAATTTGCCCTGACGGGCGGGCAGGACGCCGAATGCAGGCAGGCCATTCCCCTATTGAAAAACGTCGGGGCTTCGGCGGTTTTGGCCGATAAGGGCTATGACACCAACGAGCTGCGGGAATGGCTAAAGGCACAGGGAATAAAAGCGGTCATTCCGCCAAAATCGAACCGGACTGAAGAAATTGACTGCGATTATTGGCATTATAAGGAACGGCATGTGGTCGAGTGTCTGTTCGGCAAGCTCAAGCATTACCGAAGGGTCGCCACCCGTTATGAGAAAAAAGCCATTAATTACATGGGGATGCTGTCGTTTGCGTCGGTTCTTTTATGGCTACGATGAAACGTCAACAGAACCTAGGTAAAAATGAGCCATTCGATCAGGCTTTTGCGCTAGATCTGTATAAAAAATATATTTGCAACAGTTCGATAGAGGCGTTTGAAAAAATCAATAACGAATTTATCAGCTTGATGAATAACACCGCCCAAACCGTAGAAGCCTCCAGTTTGAAAGCATCAGCCGCAACGATCAGCTTCCAGGAGAAATCAAAGCTGCTTGAAAATATCAACAGCCGGGATGATCTTAAACAACTTCTAGCTGAAATCGTTATTGAAACGAACGGCATAACCGTAACAAGTCAAGATTTACAAGCAAAACTCGACAAGGCAAAAAATGAGATAGAAGAGTTGCGTATTGAATTGGTCCAGGTTAAAGAAAGCGCGTCCTGTGATTCATTGACAGGACTGTTAAACAGAGGTTTTTTTGACACAACCTTAGAACATTTGGTTAAAAAGAATAAACATAACAAGATGTGCTTAACGCTGCTTGATCTGGATCATTTTAAGAAAGTGAATGACACCTATGGCCACTTGATAGGCGATAAAGTACTTAAATTTACTGCCAATTTAATCAAACAACACACTGAAGACGCTCATTTCGCAGCCCGGTTCGGAGGCGAAGAAATGGCGATCATCATGCCTGATACGCACATTCAAAAAGCCTTGACAGTCGCGGAAAATATTAGGTCCACATTGGAAAAAAGCCGATTGAAACGCAAAGATAACAGCGAATCTATCGGCGTGATAACGGTATCGATTGGTATCGCTTCTTTGAAACCTGACGATACCGTAGAAAGTCTTATCACGCGTGCTGATGAAGCGCTTTATAAAGCGAAAGGCAACGGCAGGAATCAGGTGGTTCTTGAATCATGAACCATTACCGCACTTGATGAGAGAAGAGACCCTTAGCCGTTTGCCAGGCCTGGTAACAAATCATTCTTGATATCTTCGATATTTTCCAGGCCAACGGAAATTCTTACCAGACTGTCCTTGATTCCGGCTGCCTGTCTTGCTTCCGGTGACAAGCGTCCGTGGGTCGTGGTTGCCGGATGTGTTATCGTCGATTTGACATCACCCAAATTGGCCGTTATCGAAATCAGTCGCGTTGAGTCAATCAATGACCATGCTTTTTCTTGCCCGCCTTTTACTTCAAAACTGACAATTCCTCCGAAATGCTTTTGCTGCTGCTTAGCCAACTCATGTTGGGCATGATGCGCAAGACCGGGGTAATGCACTTTTTCAACACTGTCCTGTTGTTCCAGCCAGTTAGCTAATTCAAAGGCATTATCACAATGCGCTTTCATCCGGAGCGACAAGGTCTCAAGACCGCTCAGAAAGACCCAGGCATTGAATGGACTCATCGTCGCACCGCCCGTGCGCAAATAAGGGTAGATATTTTTTTCAATAATCTCATCGCTGGCAACTATTGCGCCCCCGACACAACGCCCATGTCCGTCAATGTATTTAGTGGCGGAATGCACGATAATATCAGCCCCCATATCCAGCGGCTTTTGAAGGGCGGGCGTACAAAAACAGTTATCGACTACCAGTAAACAGTCGTTCCTGTGAGCTATTTCAGCAATTTTTGTTATGTCCGCTATTTCAATCAAAGGATTGGAAGGGGTTTCCAAAAATAAAAACCGGGTGTTCGGCTTAATTGCAGCCTCCCAGGCCGATAAATCAGTCAGATCGACAAAGTCTGTTGTTACTCCGAACTTGCCAAAATAATTTTGAAACATCAAAACGGTATTGCCGAATACACCTCTGGATACTACGGCATGATCACCGGCTTTTAACAAACCCATACCCACCGCCATAATGGCAGCCATTCCTGATGCGAATGCAAGACAACGCTCACCGTTTTCCATCAGTGCCAATCTTTGCTGAAAAGCATTGACGGTAGGATTTGTGAACCGTGAATAGATATTTCCGGGTTGTTGGCCGGTAAATCTTAACGCCGCTTCCCGGGCACTTTTAAAAACATAACTTGACGTGGTAAAGATAGGGATACTGTGCTCATCCTCTTGCGTCCGGTTATGCCCCGCCCTTATCGCCAGTGTTTCGTCTTGGTAATTTTTTGTTTCCATATCCTGTGTCATCTACGCTCAATCTGAATTCTGCATACCGATAATGAAATTTTCTGAATTTCGCATTTTTTGCGCGCCATCATTACGCAGCTTTTCAATTTTTTCCAAATAGGCATCATCAATATCACCGGTGATATATTCTTTACTGAAGCAGGAGGTATCAAAATGCTTGATATTACGGTTACCCCGTCTAACGGCTTCAATTAAATCATCAAGATCCTGATAGATGACTTTATCTGCGCCGATCGCCTGGCAAATCTCTTCTTCGGTGCGGTTATGCGCGATTAATTCCTGCGCGGCAGGCATATCGATCCCATACACATTCGGGTACCTGACCGGAGGAGCCGCCGATGCAAAATAGACTTTTTTAGCGCCTGCATCCCTGGCCATCAGAATAATCTGTTCGGATGTGGTACCTCTGACAATGGAATCATCGACCAATAATACGTTTTTTCCTTCAAATTCCAGATCGATAGCGTTTAATTTCTGGCGAACCGATTTTTTACGCATTTGCTGGCCGGGCATAATAAACGTCCTACCTATATACCGGTTTTTTATGAATCCTTCGCGAAACTTTACGCCCAGGCGGTTGGCTAACTGCAACGCGGCAGTTCGGCTGGTATCGGGGATGGGAATGACAACATCAATGTCATGATCAGGCCATTCACGAATGATTTTATCGGCGAGCTTTTCCCCCATTCTAAGACGGGCTTTATAGACCTGAATGTCGTCAATGATGGAGTCCGGCCGGGCAAAGTAAACATATTCAAAAATACACGGACAGTGATCTACCAAGGCAGAGCACTGTTTGGTATGTAAAATGCCGGACTCCTCAATGAATACCGCCTCACCGGGCTCAATATCTCTGATCATGTCAAAACCCAGAACATCCAGAGCCACGTTTTCCGAGGCAATCATAAATTCCGAACCGCTTTCGGTTTTACGCTCACCAAAAACAATTGGCCTAATACCGTGTGGGTCACGAAACCCCAGAATACCGACACCGGCGATCATAACCACAACGGCATAAGCGCCCCGGCATCGTTCGTGAACCTTGGTTACTGCCGTAAATACATCTTCCACGCTGAGCTTCAGTTTTTTCAGCTCTTGAAGTTCATGGGCAAACACATTCAACAATACCTCCGAATCCGAATCGGTATTGATATGGCGCTGATCTTCAACAAACAAGGCCTGTTTCAATTCTTCGGTATTGGTCAGATTGCCGTTGTGAGCCAATGTCAAACCAAAAGGGGAATTAACATAAAAAGGTTGGGCTTCAGCTGAGCTTGTACAGCCGGCCGTAGGGTATCGGACATGGCCTATGCCCATATTTCCTTTCAGTTTAAGCATATGACTGTTACTGAACACATCTCTGACTAAGCCATTGTCTTTGCGTAGATGCAGGCGGCCGTTTTCACAGGTCACAATTCCTGCTGCATCCTGGCCTCTGTGCTGAAGCACAGTCAAAGCATCATATAATTCCTGACTGACATAACGATGAGAAACAATACCGGCGATACCACACATCTTTGAGCCTTAATTACTGAAACGGTTAATGATAATTCACATAGCCGGCCAAACCGGAAGGAACATGTTCCCTGATCCAGATGGCCAATGTTTGAAAGGGGGGTATTAAAATGGATTCTTTCCACCAGGGGTCTTCCGGTAAAGAGGTTAAACCCGCCAGCATAATACATAAAGAGACAGCGATAAGACCGCGTCCGGCACCAAAAATCATACCTGCAAAACGATCAGAAACCGTAAGTCCGGTCTTGTTTATCAATTCGGTCAACAGTAATTCAATGATACCGCCCACCAACAGCGTCGTGAAAAATAGGATACCAAATGCCATGCCAATGCGCGCGATTGGCAGTTCAATAGCCGGTTGCAGCCAAACCGCCAACTCACTGCTAAAAAGCAGTCCTATGCAAATACCTATAACCCACATTGAAAGAGCGAGCGCTTCTTTCAAAATTCCTCGTAATAGACCTATCACCAATGAAATAACAATCAAACCAATAATGGTGTAATCAACCCAGATCATCATTGCCTGTTACCTTGATAAAGCTATCGTGTTTTTGTTAGCGCTCACTGATACTGTTCTGTTTTCAATGATTATTTGAAGCACGGATAGTGGCGTTCATTATTGGTTGTTAATGGAAACATGCTAAAAAAATGAACTGACTATTTCCTAATAGCCGCCAATGAATCAACTCAAACTTATCAGCTTTTACTCAGCTTTTAACAGCGTTGAAGAGTTAGTGGCTTTGTCGAGCTTGGCTTTCATTTCCTCTGCTTTTTTCTTGTTCAATTCAGGTCCTGCTCTCAAGCGGTAAGCTTTTCCCTTTGATGTCGTAATTTCATCAAAATTGACAGAAAAGCCCTTGCTGCGCAATTTATCTCTTAAAGCAATGGCATTTTCTTGTTTAGTAAAAGTCCCCAACTGAACGAACCAGCGGACGGACGCAGGAGGATTAACCGCTACGGATTTTTCAGCTTTCGCAGGCAATGCTGTATCCGCTTGCTGAACAGGCGATTTGAGTGTCTCTGATGCCGCAGGTTTACCTCCACCTGTCAAAATACTTTTCAGTTTGTGTTGCTGATCAAGTTTTGACTTGATAGTGACAGCCCTGTTTTTGTCAGACTCCGGACCGACCCTTAACCGATAAGCTTTACCAGCAGGCGTCCTTATTTCATCCAGTATGACAGGAAATCCATCGGCTTTTAATTTGTTATACAAGGAAGAAGCATTTTCCTGCTTGCTAAAACTACCCAGCTGAATATACCAGCCGACTCCATCCGGAGCGGCAGAAGGAACTGTCGGAGTATTTAACGATTCTTGAACCGGATCAGTACTGGCGTCTGCTAACGTTGAGAGCGGAGCATTTTCAGGGATCCCGGCTTGTGATGATGGTTGTGTGCCCTGCTGAACTGACTGAGTTTGAGGCGCAGCGCCTTCTCCTACATCGCCAACTTCAGAATAATTCTGGCGAAAATCGGCAGTGTATTGTCCTGCGTCTTCGACATATTCTTCATTCAAAGGCAAATACTGATCCTCACCATCTTGAACGATTGCTTCATCAGCTTTTGGCTCTACTACTGGCTCAGCCTGGGGTGGAGGAGGCAATTGTTGTGCGGTCTCTTCAAATGTTTGAACCGGTGGTTCAGGAATTGTTAGCTCATTAACAATTTGCCCACTTTCGTCAACCGGATTATCAAATAACATAGGGATAAAGATTGCCGCCAAAGCAGTTATAACGGCGACACCGATAAGCCTTTGTTTTAATTCTTGATCCATTATTAATAACCTCTATTCTAAACTGGCTAAGTATTCCGATACTACAAAGAAAGAACCAAATATCAACACCAAGTCACCCTCCTCCGCTGCCTGATTAACCGCTAAAAAAGCTGACTTTGCATCGGCAAATCCCGTATGAACGAGCGGCACCGAGCAACTTTCAAATAGTTCTTGCAACATAGCATCGGACGCACTTCTGACATTATTTATTAAAGGCGCACAAAACCAATCAAACACCAAGGGCTTCATGATATTGATAATACCGGCAATATCCTTGTCTTTCATCACCGAAAAAACGGCACGTACACGTTTGTGGCTAAAGTTTTCCTTAAGAAAATCAACCAGTGTCTCGACTGCTTGAGCATTGTGTGCCACATCAAGCAGGACGGGTATTTTACCTTCGATATACTGAAATCGTCCGGGTAATTGAACCTGAGATATTCCGTTGCTTAAAGCATCACGATCAACCGGAAGATAATTCTGCATTGCCGTGATAGCAGCAATAACTGTGGCAGCATTTCTGTATTGATGCTCCCCTTTTAAGTTAGGGAAAGGCAAATTGCTTATCTGAACATGCTCGCCAATCCAATCCCATCCGTGCAGGTGCTTTTCGAAGTGAAAATCCTGATTTATGAAGCTGACTTTTGCACCTGTTTCATCTGCGCAGATTCTAAGCGATAAGGGAGGAACAGGATCGCCCACAACGGCAGGCACATTCCTTCTAAAAATGCCGGCTTTTTCTCTGCCAATAGATTCGCGTGTATCACCTAGCCACTCAGTATGGTCAATGCCAATGCTCGTAATAATGGCCAAGTCAGTATCAATAATATTGACGGCATCCAATCTGCCCCCTAATCCGACTTCCAGCAATTGCACATCCAGATCGAATTGAGTAAAGATATCCAATGCCGCCAAGGTACTAAACTCAAAGTAACTTAAAGATACACCGGATCGAACGGCGTCAATTCTCTCAAAAGCGCGACAAATCAGGTCATCCGATACAGGAATCCCGTTTATTTTGATTCTTTCGTTATATTTGAGAATATGAGGCGAGGTGTAAGTGCCGACTTTGTAACCTTGAGCGAGATAAACCGACTCCAGAAACGCGACAACCGAGCCTTTGCCATTGGTACCGGCGATCGTTAACGTTAGCGGTTTATGGTAGTTCGGCTGCAAGGCACTGAAAACCTGTCCTACACGTTGCAAACCCAAATCAATAACGCGCGGGTGAAGGCTCTCCTGCCATTGCAGCCAGTCCTTCAAAGAATTAAATGACATGTTTATGAACTAATCAGGCGGGTATCAGATGACTACACCGTCTGTTCTTCAACAGCAGCCTCATTAACTGAGCTTGGAATCGGGTTGTAACCGGTTGATTCAAGTTTCGACGCCATTAAAATGGACAATATATCGGCGAGTTTATCTCTCATTTCTCGGCGATCAATAATCATGTCAATAGCCCCATGGTCCTGGAGAAATTCACTTCTCTGAAATCCGTCGGGTAATTTTTCCCGCACTGTTTGTTCAATTACGCGAGGCCCGGCAAATCCTATCAACGCATTAGGTTCAGCAACATTGATGTCGCCCAGCATGGCCAAACTTGCCGAGACTCCGCCCATAGTGGGATCAGTCATAAAGGAAATAAACGGAATTCCCGCTTCAGAAAGACGCGTTAATGCAGCGCTGGTTTTTACCATCTGAAAAAGCGAAAACAGCGACTCCTGCATCCTCGCACCACCACTGGCAGTAAAAACGATAAAAGGAATTTTGAGTTCCAGACTTTTATTAACACCTCTTACAAAACGCTCGCCAACAACCGAACCCATTGACCCGCCCATAAAGCCAAAGTCAAACGCAGCAACAACGATATCTTTTCCTTTTAATTTTCCTTTAACAACGACCAGTGCGTCGTTTTCCTTGGTTTGTTTTTGTGCCTGGGTAATCCGGTCTTTATATTTTTTACTGTCTTTAAATTTAAGCGGATCAGTAGGTTTTATACCTGCACCTATTTCTTCCTGATCATTCTTATCGAGAAACAATTCAAGCCGGGTTCTTGCCGAAATACGCATATGGTGTTCGCATTTTGGGCAAACACTGGCGTTTCTTTCCAGTTCCGTGTTGTAAAGAATCGCGCTGCAGCTGGGGCACTTGGTCCAAAGACCTTCTGGTACAGTGCCCTTTTTTTTGCTCGAACCTTCTGTTCTTATCGTTGAAGGTACTAATTTTTCAAACCAACTCATTTTGTCGAACTCCGGGTATAGATATAGCTTAAAGCTTAGCTGTCCATCGCTTCGCGCATTGACTTTAGTAATTCAACGATTTCCGCTTTTGCCTGGGCAGGATCATCCAAATGAGCTTCAATCTTACTGATCAGCGCACTTCCGACCACCACACCATCACCAATATTAGAGACTGTTTTAGCCGTTTGCGCATCTTTGACGCCAAAGCCTATGCCAACCGGCAATCCGGTATTTGCACGGATCACGTCCAGTTTTTCCTTGACATTTGCTGTATCAAGATGCCCGGCGCCAGTAACGCCTTTTAAAGAAACATAATAAAGATATCCGCTTCCCGCCTCACTCATCAACCTGATACGTTCTTCAGAGCTGTTGGGCGCCAATAAAAAGATCGGATCAATATCCCGGTCTTTCAGCAGACTGACACAATCGACAGCCTCTTCCGGCGGTAAATCGACAGTTAAAACACCATCCACCCCGACACGTTGGGCAGCATTGGCAAAATCTTCATAACCCATCGCTTCAATGGGATTTAAATAGCCCATCAGTACCACAGGTGTCTGCTCATCCTTTCTTCTGAATTCGGCAACCAGCATTAATACCTTTCGCAGGCTCATATGATGAGCCAATGCCCGTTCACTCGCTTTTTGAATGACCGGACCGTCCGCCATGGGATCTGAAAAAGGTACACCCAATTCAATGATATCGGCGCCGGCTTCAACCATGTCATGCATCATGGGTACCGTAAAACCGGGTTCCGGGTCTCCAGCGGTTATAAACGGTATCAAGGCTTTGCGCCCAGTTTTAGCCAGCTCTTCAAATTTAGCAGTTAAACGACTCACAATTCTATCCCCTCGCGTTGAGCCAACGTGAGTATGTCTTTATCACCCCGTCCTGACACGTTGATAATGATGGTCTGATCTTTATCCATAGTCGGAGCAAGTTTTGCTGCATAAGCAATTGCATGGCTTGTTTCCAAAGCAGGAATAATACCTTCCAGCTCAGTTAATGTATGGAAACCAACCAAAGCCTCTTCGTCAGTAATGTTGACGTATTGAGCACGACCGGTATCTTTCAGCCAGGCGTGTTCCGGTCCCACCCCAGGGTAATCGAGGCCGGCTGAAATTGAATGGGTTTCGATAATTTCACCGTCGTCGTCTTCTATCAGATAGGTTCTGTTACCATGCAAAACACCGGGACGGCCTGCACATAACGGGGCTGAATGACGGCCTGTTTCTACACCATCACCGGCCGCTTCAACACCGTACATTTTAACTGAACGGTCATCGATAAACGGATAAAACAAACCGATCGCATTGGATCCACCGCCGACACAAGCCACCAACGCATCCGGCAGCCTGCCTGTCATTTCCAGGCACTGTTCTTTCGATTCGCGGCCAATAATCGACTGAAAATCGCGCACCATGGCTGGATAAGGGTGAGGTCCTGCCACCGTTCCAATAATATAAAAGGTATTATCGACGTTGGTTACCCAATCTCGCAAGGCTTCGTTCAATGCGTCTTTCAGCGTCTTTGAACCAGATTCAACCGGCACGACAGTAGCGCCCAACAGTTTCATGCGGTAGACATTTAACGATTGCCGGGCCACATCAACCGAACCCATGTAAACCACACATTCGAGCCCCAATCTTGCGGCAACGGTAGCCGTTGCAACACCATGCTGTCCGGCCCCTGTTTCAGCAATGATTCTGGTTTTACCCATTCGTTTTGCCAATAGCGCCTGACCGATGGTGTTGTTTACTTTATGAGCACCGGTGTGATTTAAGTCTTCGCGCTTCAAGTAGATTTGAGCCCCGCCAAGTTCCCTGCTCCATCGTTCGGCATGGTATAGCGGAGAAGGACGCCCCACATAATGGCGCAGGTCATCGTCAAGTTCCGCTAAAAACTCGGGGTCCTTGATATAGTGTTGATAGGCCGTATTCAATTCCTGGATAGGCTCCATCAACGTTTCAGCTACAAACATTCCGCCGTAAGGTCCGAAATGTCCGCGTTCATCCGGCATGTTATATTTTTCGGTCATCGTAATAATCTATCAGCCTCATTAATCTCGCTTAAAAATGCCGCCATCTTAGCGGTATCTTTTATACCTTTTTTTAGTTCAACACCGCTACTGACATCCAGAGCATAAGGTCTTACCTGCTGAATTGCCTGTCTTGCATTACTGACATCCAATCCTCCGGCCAGAATTAAAGGCAAAGCGCATTGTTCAGGAATCAAATTCCAGTCAAAGCAGTTACCTGTTCCACCTTTAGCACCAGGTTCATAGGCATCCAGAAGCAATCCGGACGCATCAAAATATTCTTTGCTCATTTGTTCAAGGCATGAGTCATTGCGCATTCTCACGGCCTTAATATATGGCTTTGCGTATAACCGGCAAGCCTCCGGCGTTTCATCACCATGAAACTGTATACAATCGATTGCAACATGCTTCAATACTTCCCTGATAGAAGCTTCATCGGCATCAACAAACAAGCCGACCACCGAAACAAAAGCGGGTAATCCTGCAACAATTCTTTTTGCAACCTCGATATCCACATGACGCGAACTGGGCGGATAAAATACCAAACCGATAGCATCAACACCTAAAAAGGCTGCGGTTCTTGCATCTTCCGCACAGGTAAAACCACAAATTTTAACGCGAGTACGCATATCTGTAACAGGCCGTCGGCCCCAATGTTAAGGGGGCGTAGCATAGCATACAGTCCTCTTTTAAGCGAAGGCTTAATCGCCTGTTTCAATGACAAAACACAGAGCTGTCCAAAAACCGGATTTCTCTAAATTCGCACTTGAATTCAGCTGCTTCACCTCAATCTTCCTGCCCTATCAATCCACAAGACTAAAACGATTGTTTTAAACGAAAACAGTTCATTTTTGTTAGCCGAAGGGTTTAATCATCGTGGCTATGCGAATGTTGATGGCTGTGCCCACTTTCCACTGCATGAGAATGACCGTGCTCATGATCATGAGGCTCTACTTGGACAGCAGCAGAAGGATTCTTGCGAACAGCAACAGCATGCTGATAAACCATTAACCCGCCTAGATCTGCCCCAAACATGACTAAAACGACAAGGATGGCCGAAAACGTCATGAACAGACCATTCGCAGCCCCTTTTGGATTTTCACCCGTTGATAATCGACCGACAAAGCGCCATAGACTTAAAAAAAGTGAAAGTACTAAAATGGCAATTCCAATATGCTCATGATTCTCCATGATTTCATGAACAGCATCCCCATGAGCAACTGATTCAGCCGCTTGAAGGCCTGCTGCCACAGTAAATCCAGCTGTTAGCGCACCCAAATAAAGCAGTCCGCTAGCGACATCCCGCCAATGTGACTTTTTGAACAGCCCACCCAGGCAATCTAATAAAAAAAATCCTGTTATAAACGCAATCGGAAAATGCACCAGAATCGGATGAATATTTTCTAATTGGGTCAATCCAGGAAAAATAGTTGCCAAGATATCCGAAGGCTCTTTGCCGGCCAAACCTTCAAAAAAAGCCAGTAGTTCGGCTACATAGGTTGAAAATCCATCACCGTGGTCTCCGCCACCATGAATTTGAAATGACAAAAAATTATTCACGTCTACCCTATCCAGTGTTTTAAAAAAGCCAATTTACTTGAATTTCCAAGTTTTGCAAACTTGCAGTAATCAATGAGATGGTTTTGAATTTATTTCATTTCAATTTAAAAGCAAGACTTTTCAAATACACTAATCTATTGATGTCTACTACCTTTGTTCAGGTATTATTCTCGTCTTGAATGGTGTAATTTATGTTTATCGTAAAAAGAGCTGAACCAAGGCGTTAATTAAATCGGTTAATTCCAAGAAAAGTCTTAACAGAGTCCAAAATCAGATGAAAAACAATTTTACGGAACGACGCACTTCAGATGGCGACCGAAGAAAAAGTCCTTTATTTACCGAGGAATCACAGCGTTTATTTCAAATAATGGTTGTTTCGGAAGATCATTCCCCAGCTGAACAACTCACTTTAAGATTGAAGAACAAAGGCTATCAATCTTTTATTTGCAAGGGTCTGCCCGAATCTGACTGCTTCAATGGTAAACATCCGGATGTGATTGTCATATGCTGCGATAAAGAATGTGAGACGATCAAAAATCGATTAAAAATCGACGATTATCTGCAAAGTACACCCGTCATCATGGTGAAAGATGAAAAACCTCAAAGCAGCGAAAAGGTCATGCTGGAACAATTTTGGACTGATGATGCTGTGTTTGAAAATCTGGAAGGTCAACTCCGCTCGATACTGGTTAATAAATTAAATCCTGATATGACTGGCTATTGCACCGAAAGAAGAAAAAGTGATAGGCGCTGGCCTCCTATTTTCCAAGAAACTTCTAACGATGAAACCCCGCAACTTGCAGGTGTTCCTGAGACAAGCTCAGGCCTGCCTCTTGTTTCTATTTCTCCTCAATTCAGCTTCAAATCAGTCAATGACTTATTCAGCCTCGTCCTGGTATCTCTGCATCCGGTCCTATATCAAAACTGGCTGACCCAGCTCAGTTGGGATACTTTCATCAGCGCCTCATCGCTTCGTTTTGATACACCCGAGTTAATGCCTATGATGCTTAACCATGCTCGTCCAAATTTAATTTTATTGGACATGCAAGGCTTGGAATCAAGTTTGGAGCTCTGGTTAAACGCGATTCGAATGGCCGATTCTCCTGTTGATATCATTTTAATCGTCAATGACGACTGCCATAATTTTTCGGAAGCAATCGCTAAACTTGAAATTTCCGGAATTCTGAGTGCCAAGGACAATGCATGCACGGTAACTCGCGCGATTCGTTCCGTGATTGAAGGTGAACGCTGGTTACCGGAGCGGTTTAAAGCCATAAGAATTAATGCGTCAAAAGCAGATACTCAGACGGTTCACACCACTGACAAATGGAACCTGTCTCAACAGGCTTTTGATGAGGCCACTCTGTTAACTGCATACGAAAATACAATTACCCAGTTAGTCATGATGGGTCTTACGATTGAGCAAATAGCCGAGGAGTTGAATGCTGAAACTCAAGCAATCAAACGGCAAGTTATGTTCCTTTCCAATAAATTAAGATTTACCAACAGCCAAATCAAAATCAAGCAACTGAGGCGAAAGCTGCACTGACATGATTATTTGTGTCATTCCCAGTTTGATGATTAAGCGGGCGAGGCGTAAGCTTTGCGAGGATTTCAGTAACAAGGATGCCCCCATGGATGGGTGTAAGTTGTTCCCCCAAGGCTTACGCCAACCCTCAAAACCACATTTTAAGTTCAAACTGGGAATGACTGAATTTACACTTGTGACTGCAAATAATTTTGCAAGCCGATTTTCTCAATCAACTCTAGCTGTGTTTCCAGCCAATCGACATGTTCTTCCTCGCTTTCCAGAATGTGTTCGAACAGTTCGCGTGTTATATAATCATTAACCGTTTCGCAATAGGCGATGGCGTCCTTTAACAATGGCAAGGCAATGTGTTCAAGTTTGAGGTCGCACTTAAGCATTTCGAGTGGATTTTCGCCGATCATTAACTTGCCAAGATTTTGCAGGTTCGGCAAACCCTCTAAAAATAAAATACGCTCGATAAGCTTGTCGGCATGTTTCATTTCATCAATGGACTCGTGATATTCCTTTTCATTGAGTTTTTGAAAACCCCAACTTTTATACATGCGGGCATGCAGGAAATACTGATTGATGGCCGTCAATTCATTTTCCAGCGCTTTATTTAGAAAATCGATAACTTTTTTATCACCTTGCATAGCGTCACTCCTTAGATAGTGCACGTAACTAAAATTTCATTGGCCGCGTTGATTAACCGGCAGTTTCTTTTCCTGTCCAAAATTTCGCCAACCTCAGCATTGCATTTACCGCAATCGCCACCGACACCGAAACATTGGAACAATTGTTTACGCGAACATAAACCGCTATCGATGGCTGCCTCCAACTGCCTATCCGTTACCGCCTTACACACACAGATATACATAGTTCCCCCGTATCGAAGTTAAAGCCTTCGACGCTTGACCAGTTTAGGGTCGGCGGTTATCTGACGGTATATTTCCACGCGATCCCCGTCCATGACAACGGTATCCAGCTTAACGATTTTCCCAAATATACCCACTTTTTGGTTATCCAGATTGATATCGGGATATTGTTTTAAAACACCCGATAACTGAATTGCCTGTTCGATTGTGCTGCCATCCGGCACCTCCAATCGTAACCAAAGCTGACGATCGGCTTCAGCATAACATACACCCACATTCATGATTGTCTCCTACAGTCCCGGAATAGCAGAGTTAACGTTTACCCGGGATAGTTTTGCAGCCCATTTGTTATCAACTAATCGCTTGGCAACGATGATAAACGCCAGCATAATAAATCCGCCCGGCGGTAAAGCCGTCAGCAAAAATCCTTTGTAATTTGGAATAAGGGTCAGTTCCAGAAATGAAAACGAATCACCCAATAACAACGATGCATTGGCAAATAAGGTACCGGAAGATACGATTTCACGCGCCGCACCAAGCACCACAAGAACAAAGGTAAAACCGCCCCCCATCACTAAGCCGTCCCACAAAGACAAGGCCAAGGAATTTTTTGATGCAAACGACTCGGCTCGACCTAATATGGCGCAATTCGTAACGATTAACGCAATAAACAAACCTAATACTTTATGCATTTCATGCATCCAGGCATTCATGCACAAATCGACCAACGTTACCAAACTGGCTATTAGCAAAACGAAAACAGGGATTCGAACTTCAGCAGGAACCAGATGCCGGTTTAACGAAATAATGCCGTTTGACATGACCAGAACAACTAAAGTCGCCAGGCCCATACCCAAGCCGTTGGTTGCCGTTCCTGTTACAGCAAGCAGCGGACAAAGCGCCAAATTCTGGCCAAGTACGATATTGTTTCCCCAAAGCCCATCATTGGCGAGTTTTTTATAAGGCTCCGATAGCAACATGCTGACTCCGGTTAAGTAAGATTAGCGATAAAAATAAGGCAGTTCGCCGGTTCATCAATTGAATAATTCGGATTTATGTTTATCAAAAAACAACAAACCTTTGTAAATCGTGTTGACAACCGCACGCGGCGTAATCGTCGCGCCGCTGAATTGGTCAAAAATGCCCCCGTCTTTTTTGACCGCCCATTCCTTGACGGTCAGATTATGAATGGATCGCCCGTTAAAATTCAAAATCCAATCGGATTTACTGACTTCAATTTTATCGCCCAGACCCGGTGTTTCAGCATGGGCAATGATGCGCACACCCAAGACTTCGCCGTTTCGGTTCAAGCCCATGATCATTTTGATATTACCGGAATAACCGTCAGGTGCGGTTAACTGAAATGCTGCCGCCGTGATTTCACCCTGTTTTCGCGCCAAAAAAACCAGAGTTTCTGCTGTACCTAAATCGCTATCTGCGGAAACAGTCACCGCATCTTTAACCAAATCATTATCGAAAAGCTGGGCCGGAACAACTTGAACCAATGAGGCTTTTAAATCTTCTTCCTGCCGCAGTTTGATGACATCGCGGGTATTGAGATCGGCAACACCTAGCAAGGCGCTGGCAATCAACGCATAAGCAGCCAGCAAGATTGTCTGATAAGAAACGCGGGCTTTCAGTTGTTTCAGATTCATCGATATTCTCGTTGATAAGTTAAATCACCCCCGGCAAAGCCGGGGGCTTATATCTGTTAGCCCCTCAAAGGGGCTTGTTCATGAACCGCCTAAAGGCGGATTTGGTTGCCCAAAGAGCGTCAGTTGCTCGTAACGTTCTTCTTCACGTTCTTGCTCGCGGATGTAATTCCTCTCCATTTCTTCATCAAGGCCAACTGTTGATACGAAATAACCCCGCGCCCAGAAATTTTCACCTGTGAAATTCTTGGTCTTGCCCCTAAAGTTCCGAGCTATTGAAATCGCACTTTTGCCTTTGATGTATCCGACTACGTTGGATACCGCATATTTCGGAGGAATGCTGATGCACATGTGCACATGATCTACCATCAAATGACCCTCTACTATCTCACAGCCTTTTTGCCGAGCCAACTCATGAAATAACTGTCCCAAATGCTGCCGCAACCCACCAAACATGGCTTTGCGCCTGCGCTTTGGAATAAACACCACATGGTATTTGCAATCCCACTTGCTATGACTCAAACTTTGATATTCTCTCATTTTCGATTCTCCTATCTTTTGGTCGAGATAAGAGCATCGTTGCGACCGCCTTATAGGTCAAACCTTTGAGAGTCCCCCGGCATAGCCGGGGGTTTACCAATATTAATTAAGGCGGCCAGCTTAAAGCTCTAAAGGCCGCCTCTGACGATCCCGGCCATAAATTCTGGGTTTAACGTAATGATCGATTAGCGGTGTGAACGCATTCATCAACAAAATCGCAAAAGCCGCCCCTTCCGGATATCCACCCCAGGTTCTTATCGTAAAAATCAACAGGCCGCACGCCGAACCAAAAATCAGCTGACCTACCGGGGTATTGGGCGAAGTGACGTAATCGGTCGCGATAAAGAAGGCGGCGCACATCAATGCACCGGAACTGAGATGCACACTTGGACTTAAATAGATTTCCGGATTCAGGGTATGAAAGACAGCAGATATTAAAGCAACCGAGACAATGATCGATAAAGGAATATGCCAGGTAATAATTTTTTTAAACAGTAACCAGCCCCCACCCAAAATCAAAAGAATGGCCGAGGTTTCGGATAAACTGCCGCGCATAAAACCCAGCCAGGCATTATTCGCGTTGTAGATATCTGCCAGACTCACCGATAACGGATGCTTTTGCGACAATTCGGTTTTCACATAGCCCAGCACGGTGGCGCCGGTAGAACCGTCGATAGTGTCAAGCCCCATGAAGGTAATGTGCAATCCGGTCTTAAAATCAGGTGCCGTTTCTGATAACCAGGGTGCAACGTTAGCCCAAGTGGTTAGCTCCAAGGGAAATGAAATCAGCAAGGCGACTCTGGCCAGCATGGCCGGATTAAACAAATTTTGTCCCAAGCCGCCATAGACCTGCTTGCCCAATATGATCGCCATACCCGCACCAATAACACCCACCCACCAGGGAGCCCAAGGCGGCAAACTCATTGCCAGCAGCCAGGCGGTTAAGAGTGCGGAACTGTCTTTTAGTGCCGGCAACGCGGGTTTATCGGCCAGTTTCAGACAGAAATATTCAAAAAACAGAGCAGAAAACAGCGTGATCAAAAACAAATTAATCGCCGGCCAGCCAAACAAATAAAGTCCGAACAGAGTGGCAGGGATCAGCGCGTAAATAACCTGCCGCATGATCCCGCCAATGCTCAGGTTTTCTGTGGTATGGGGTCCTGTCGTGGGCTTGATATTCAGCATGAGTAAGGTCCTGTTATCAGCCGTGCAACCTTATTCATATTACCTGCTCCGCCTGGTCTGCCGTGTATTTTGCGACTTTTGCAGCTAATTCCCGCGCCGCTTCCTCGGCTTTTTGCTTTTCAATCCGTTCGATCCGTTTGTTCCGTTCATCAATCAGTTTTTTGGTTTGCTCGGTTTTGTGTTGTGCTTGTTGTCTGGCGGCCAATTCACCGGCTGCATACTTAAAATAATGCACCAAAGGTATGTTGGAAGGACATACATAAGAACAGGAACCGCAACTGATGCAATCTTTTAAACCGATGTCAACAGCCGCCTCCAGTTGATTGCTGCGAATTCTGTTCGCCATATCGACCGGCAGCAAACCGGCCGGACAAGCACTAATGCATCGGGCACAACGAATACAGGCCTGTTCACTACCGCGCGTAATTTCATCCTGGGTCAAGGCCAGTATGCCGCTGGTTGCTTTGACGACAGGCAGTTCAGCAATCGGCAATGCATCGCCCATCATGGGTCCGCCCATCACCAAACGCGCCATGCGTGCCCTATCAACCCGGCAATAATCCAGTAATTCTGAAATCAGTGTACCGATAGGCACCCAAACATTTCCTGGGGAGACAGCAGCACCACCGGCAATAGTGACTACCCGGTCTACTAACGGACGGTTATGCCTTATTGCATGATGAATCGCATAAGCCGTTGCCACGTTGTGCATCAAAACACCGACATCGGTTGCCCGACCATCGGCCGGAACCTCTTTTCCGGTCAAATAGCGAATCAATTGTCTGTCCCATCCCATAGGATAATGAGTCGGGACCTGTCTTACTTCAATTTGCCGATAGTCAGCCGCCGCTTTTTTCATCGCACGAAAGGCCGCCGGCTTGTTATCTTCTATGCCGACAATGGCTTGCGGAGTTTCCATGCCGTGCAGCATGATGCGAATTCCATCGATAATGCCATCGGCTGACTCCTGCATGAGACGGTCATCGCACGTCAAATAGGGCTCACATTCGCCGCCGTTGATCAACAAGGTGCTGATTTTATTTTTCCGGCCCAGATTCAGCTTGACGGCAGCCGGAAACGTGGCGCCCCCCATGCCGACAACACCGGCTGCACCGACACGTAAACTGATTTCTTCAGCACTCAAGGCAAAAGGGTCGGTAGGAGTCTGCAGTAATTGCCAGGCATCTTTCCCATCGGTTTCCATGAAAACTGTACGTATCGGCAAGGCCGATGGATGAGGAGCTGGATAATCTGCGATATCGGTGACAACACCGGAACTGGGTGCGTGCACAGGCGCTGAAATCATACCCTGACTGTGTGCCAACAATTGCCCTTTGTAGACGTAATCACCGACCCTGACCACGGGCTCAGCCGGTTTGCCAACGTGCTGTTGTAACGGAATATACAATTTTTTAGGTAAAGGAAAATCAGAGGCAATAGAAAGATCGGTCGTTGCCGTTTTCTTGGGATCCGGATGAACGCCGCCCCGAATTCTAAAGCTTTGCATTAAGCTGATCATGCCAGCGCCCCGGCTGGTTCAGATAAAGGCTTTTGCCAGCGCCAGTTACGCAAGGTAACTTCCGGCTTGTGCATCTGCAAACATTCTGTGGGACATACATCAATACATTTCTGACATCCGGTACACGCATCTGCCACTACCGCATGAATCTGTTTGGCTGCTCCGACGATCGCATCTGTTGGACAGACTTTAAAACAGCGCGTACAGCCTGTGCAGGTATCTTCGCTGACTTTGGCGATCAAAAATTCCGGTTCTTCAAAATTGCTTAAATCAATGGAAACACCGAGCAGCGCTGCAAATTGTTCTGCTAGAGCACTGCCTCCCGGTGGACAGACCGTGATAGGTGCTTCTCCATTTGCGATGGCTTCCGCAGCGGGACGGCAACCCGGAAATCCGCATTGTCCGCACTGTGAGCCCGGCATCAAGGCTTCCAACTCCTCTACGATGGGATTGCTCTCGACTTTGAGATATTTAGCAGCAATTGCCAATAACCAGCCCAATACCAAACCCAAGGTTGCCAAGCTTGCAATCGCGGATAATACGTACATAAAAACCTCGCTATTTTGGAGAAAGACCGGCAAAACCCATAAAGGCCAGAGACAGTATGCCTGCGGTAATGAATGCAATCGGAGTTCCGGCAAATAAAACCGGCACAGCCATTAAAGCCAGCCGCTCTCTAAGCCCTGCAAAAATAACCATGACCAGCGTAAATCCCAGCGCAGAACCAAACCCGTAAAGAACGCTTTCCATAAATCCCGATTCTTGTTGAATATTAAGCAAGGCCACACCCAGTACCGCACAATTAGTCGTAATCAAGGGCAAAAAAATGCCTAACACCTGATAAAGAACCGGACTGGTTTTATGAATCACCAATTCAGTAAACTGAACGACTGCGGCAATCACCAGAATAAAACTCAACACCCTTAAAAAGCCGATATCCAGAGGAATTAATACACCGTGTTCCAGCAACCAGCCGGAGAGTGCCGCCAAGGTCAACACAAAAGTGGTCGCCAGCCCCATGCCCAGTGCTGAGTCCAGTTTATTGGATACGCCCATAAATGGACACAAGCCCAAAAACTTGACCAGAACCACGTTATTGACTAACGCAGTTCCAACAATCAGCATTAAATATTCGCCCATCATCTTGCCTTTATTCGTTATCTTTTCCATGTCAGCCAGCATCAACCATGCCAATACCGATTTGACTAGTGAACACCACTAACCATCGCGAAACCAAGCAGATTAAAGCCTGTTTCTCTGTGTGAAAAAAAACACAATGACTCAAACGGAAATAGCTATTGTCGTAAACGCTACAAAACCGGAGTGCCGAATAGTCTGAATTTCGTAGCAATTTCTACATAAGGCTCTTGATATTAAAGAGACAAGCGGTCTTTAAATGAATTTGGCGTTTAAATTGCTTAATCCTTCCTAATATTAAGGAAATAAAGAGACTGATCGATATGAATAATACGTTTCCGGATTATGAACATTCCTCTCTCGATATCGAGCAGATGATGGCCCTGCTGGCTCCGTCTGCTTCGGTCAACCAACAGCTGCACAAGCTTATCGAGTCATTGGGGCAGCAAGGTAAGATGCTGCCTTTTTTTATGCTGGTACAAGTCGTCGAACAAGTGCCTATCGCAATATCGATCACCGATAAGAAAGCCAATATCCTTTATATCAACAAGGCTTTTACCGAAGTCACGGGTTATAAATCTACGGAGATACTGGGCCAAAACGAATCAGCGTTGTCGGATAGATCAACACCCAGAACCGTCTATTACGATTTATGGCATACCATTTCGCGAAAAAAAGTCTGGCGCGGCCATCTGGTCAATCGAACAAAAACAGGACAACGCTATCTCGCTGAATTATCCATTGCGCCAATGCAGGACGAAGAAGGCCATATAACGCACTATATTGGCATGCACAGAGACATTACCAAGACGTACCATGCCGAACAAAAGGTCAAAAATCAGAAAAAACTGATCGAATCGGTGATCAATGCGTCCCCTGTCGCGATGGTTGTGCTGGATAAAGAAGACCGGGTGGTCATGGATAATCAGGTCTATAAAATGCTGATCAGTGACCTGGGGCTCCAGGAACCGGTCCAGTTTTTTTTGAACCTGTTGCGCCAGGACATGGGCGATCTCTGGCAATACGCATCCAACACCGAACACGGTTTCGTCAACAGGGAACTGAGGATGGAAGGCATGGGCCGCCGAGGAACTCGCTGGTATGCCTGTTCAGGCAACTGGTTCACCGAAAATGATACCTGTGCCGATGCCTTTTTCTCTGGCCAGACCAAGGATTATCTGTTACTGAGTTTAAGTGACATTACCCAACAGCGGAGACAGCAGGAAGAACTCCAGTTACAAACATTACGCACCCTGCTGGCAGAAGAAGAGCAACTGCGAAGCATCAGAGAGACTTTGCTGGGCGCGATGCACCATATCAGCCAGCCGCTAAATCAGATCAGCGCGGCTATCAACATAATGAGTCAACGTAACGATAGCCAAAACAGCCCGATCAAAGATCTTTTGCAGCAAGTCAGTCGAATGGGTGATGAAACGCTGGCCACCTTGCAGCGATGCGTTCCTGAGATCCCCGAAACAGCCGTGATACCGGTCAATTTGAATCAGTTGCTGCATGAAGTCACGCAAATGAGCAGCACAAAACTATTGGCTAACGGCATCATTATTGACTGGCGGCCCAGTCCCATTTTACCTTCCGTATTGGGATCGGAAAACAAATTGCGGATGCTGTTCAAACAGTTGATAGACAATGCTATCGAAGCGATGAACCGCAACGGTAGCAAAGAGCGCTTAATCAAAATAACGACGGCCGTTGAGCGCGATTGGGTTTATGTTTTACTCGATGATAAAGGGCCCGGCATACCCTCGAATCAACGTATCAAGGTTTTTGAACCGTTTTATACCACGCACCCTATGGGTGCGATTCAGGCAGGTATGGGGTTGGTCATGGCGAAAGAAATCGTCAACCAACATAACGGAACCATAGAAATTGATTCGGCCTATAACGAAGGCTGCCGTTTCAAGATAGGGTTTCCCGTGCACCAAAAAAAATCAACGGTTAAACGATAAATCATGTCAGAGCGTCTATTGTTGGTCGAGTCCGAACTGGATACCTTGTTCCTGGTCAGTCAATTGCTGAACAGCACACATGATATGCACAACAAACTGGGCGGTATCCTGGAAATATTACACAAACGTAATGGCCTGCACTTCGGCATGATTACCTTACGTGACGTTGATGATGACAGCATGGGCATTTGTGAAGTGTATGGCGAAAATATTGACAAATCGGTGCGCTATCAGCCCGGAGAAGGACTGGTTGGCGCTATTTTGGATGAAGGCAGTACTATTGTGGTCGACCGGATTGCCGATGAACCCCGTTTTTTGAGCCGATTGGGCGTTTACAATCCTAATCTGCCGTTTATCGGTTCACCCCTGTCGGTTCAACAAGGTGAAGTGGTAGGTATTCTAGCCGCGCAACCCGAGAATGCGCGTTTTTTAGGCGAGAAAGCCCGTTTTTTGGAAATGGTCGCGAATCTCATCGCGCAAAGCGTCAATATGCTGCGCATCCTGGAACGCAAACAAAACGAGCTGACGAGTGAACGGGATTATCTCAAACAAACGCTGGTCCGTAATTATCGGTTCGAAAACATCATTGGCCATTCCGAGCCCATGCTAAAAGTGTTTGACATCATACGGCAGGTCGCAAAATGGAATACGACCGTGCTGATTCGCGGCGAGTCAGGCACCGGCAAGGAAGTCGTCGCCAACTCCATCCACTTTAATTCGGCCTGCGCCAATGGGCCTTTCCTAAAGCTCAACTGCGCGGCGCTACCCGACACGTTACTGGAATCTGAATTATTCGGCCATGAAAAAGGCTCGTTCAGCGGCGCGATCGGCCTGCGCAAAGGACGCTTCGAACTGGCAGACAACGGCACCTTGTTTCTGGACGAAATCGGGGAAATATCGGCTTCATTTCAAGCCAAATTATTACGGGTACTGCAAGAAGGTGAATTTGAACGGGTAGGCGGCGTTAAAACGCTGAAAGTCCATGTTCGCGTCATCGCGGCAACCAACCGAAATCTGGAAGAAGAAGTTGCGGAAGGCCGATTCCGGGAAGACTTGTATTACCGGCTTAACGTAATGCCGCTCTATATGCCGCCATTGCGCGAGCGTATCGAGGACATTCCTGAACTGGCGGAATTTTTACTGAACCGTATCTCCAGCCAGCAAGGCGGCAGGCATCTGGAAATCAAGGAAAGCGCACTGCGGATCCTGATGAAACATTATTGGCCCGGCAATGTAAGAGAACTTGAAAACAGGCTGGAACGTGCCGCTATCATGAGCTCAGACGGCATTATCGATCGTGATGTTATCGCCAGTACCGGACTTGAAAGTGAAATAGGCATGACAATGAACACCTACCCCATCAAACCGGTTGATTTGGACGATGACAATCTGGATGAACGCGAGCGCGTTATCGCCGCGCTTGAACAAACCGGCTGGGTACAAGCCAAAGCTGCCCGGCTGCTGGAAATGACGCCGAGACAAATCGCCTACCGCATTCAAACGTTGAAGATACATGTCAAGCAGATTTGAACAGCGACCAAAACCTTAAATTCGTGTATTGATCCTAAAAACCTAAATTGAATAGTTAGATAAACGAAGCGCCGAATCGACCCTCCGGTAATTTTAGGCCCACCCTGAATAGCAGCATTGTAGGATGGAGTGAGGAACGAACCGCGTCGGTCGCGATCGATGCGGTTCCTATCGTCACCGCATCCTCCAGCCCTAAGTGGAACATCAGCGGATGCCAATTCCAAAGACCATTACGCCAACGATCTTCGGCGTCTCAGCAGGCCAAGTGCAGTTACGGCTATCCCAAAAAGAGCGAAGCTGCCGGGAATTGGAACAACAGTGGGATCAGGAACGGCCAATGGGTAATGAGTTCCAGACTCCGCAATCAAGGAGATATTCGGAACTTCATTTCCAAATATATCGGTAGCCGCAATGCTGGATAGAATCGATGTGTTTTCAAAAAAAGCATCAGCATCCAGCTGGAAGAAAGTAGGCGGATTTAATCTATTATAGCCGCCGCCGGCGGTCACCGTATTTGAGACACTAAGCTTGAACGGAACGCCAAACGTAAAAATCAAAGCATTAGGGCCATCTGGGAGCAGATCATAGGTGCCCGCCTGTTGGGCAACAATGCCGCCGCCATATAGATTATTCAAGCTGACCGAGATCCTAAGATCGGCTTGACCGTTGACATCGCCTCCTCCAGTAGAGACTATGTTGACTGATCCACCGCCGGTCAGGCTAAACCCTAGTTTCAGCCTTCCCAGGCCACCCCCGCCATTGATTGTCCATGTATCTATAAACTCGCCACTTGCATAAGCTCGATAAGCACCTCCGAAAATACCTGGATCTTGCTCTTGGACATATAAATTTGCATAGCCGTGAAAGATACCGAAATCTTGTAAAGCCGCTGCGGAAGCTGAGAATTCAGTATTAACATTGTTTATTCTGAAAGGAACATTGATACCTGATCCCACTCCACTCACGCCACTTCCGCCAATTACAGCTACGCCATCGCCGTCTGCATTACCTGTTCCGCAGTTTAGTCGTGGGGCTGAGGCGAGACCAAAGAAACCGTTACACACTCCCGACTCGGCTGAAATAGATGCTGCCTGAGCAGTTGATGACAGAATCGCCAAGGAAATACAGCCGTACAATATTCGTTTATTGACCATTTTGACCTTCCTGTTTTATCAAACTGTGGATTTATGACTCGACCATCAAGGATTTACAAGGTACCAATAGAATACCAAAATAATCATGGTCTCATAGCAATTATTTTGTTGATCAAGGTATTACGTGAACAAAGTCGAACTGGAGATCGATCTGGATCTTAAGTCTTAGTCCTGTAGGATGCGGTTCCTATAGTCACCGCATCCTCCGGCCCAAGATAAGATGCAATAGACTATCTGAAGCCTATTCGACCCTGCTAACATACCCTGCATGAATATTGATTATTTAATTGTGGGACAAGGGCTTGCAGGCAGTTTGTTGGGCTGGGAGTTGATCCAGCGGGGCTGCAAGGTTTTGGTCGTTGATTCCGGCGCTAACAATGCCTCGCAAATTGCAGCGGGATTGATCAATCCGGTCACCGGGCAGCGTTTTGTCAAAGCCGATGAAACCAATCAACTGATGGCGTTCAACAGAACGTACTACCATCAACTGGCTCAGCATTTCGGACAAGATTTTCTTCATGAAAAGCGAATGCTGCGGCTGTTGCGTGATGAAACCGAATACCGTTTCGCATTGAAACGTCTAAAAGATTCCCGATACCGGCCCTATTTGGCCTCTTTGCTGCCGCCTGACCGATTGGAAATCCCGTGTCATCACCTGCGCGCAGTCCTGGTTCAGAAACAAACCAGCTATTTGCTGACGCGGCCTTTACTGGCATGCCTGCGCGAATTCTTTATGATTAACGGGCATTTCCGGCCCACTCTTTTCAATTATTCGGACGTTCAATTGACTCCGTCGCTAAGCTGGCAGGATATCAGGCCCAACCGCATTATTTTTTGTGAAGGCTATCAACTGATCAATAACCCCTGGTTTAACTGGTTACCTTTACAACCGGCAAAAGGTGAAATTCTGACGCTGGAAAACCCAACAAAAATACCCCCGCTCATGCTCAATTTCGGGCATTGGCTGGTACCGCTGGACGACCATCGAATCCGGCTGGGAGCAACATTCATCAGAAACGACCTCAGTCTTGAACCTACCCAACAAGGTGAAAAATTACTCATGGACTCACTTTACCGATTGACCGGTTTTTTTAACAAAGCCAAGATTATTGCAAGCGATGCGAATATTCGCCCTTGCACTAGCGACCGCATGCCATTTGTCGGCAGCCATCCCAAGTATTCGCAACTGTCGGTTTTCAATGGCTTTGGCGCCAAAGGAAGCCTGCAAATACCGTGGTACAGTGCCCATCTTGCCGACAGTTTAGTCGCGGACCAACTCATTTCTCCCTCTTGTGACATCAAACGACACTATGCCTCGCATTTCATTGGTTAACCTGATCCACAACCGCCTGGATACTCTGCTGCATAACGGGGATACCGTGATAGACGCCACAGCCGGAAACGGGAATGACACCTGCTTTCTTGCTGAAAAAATTGCGCCGGATGGCCGGGTCTACGGGTTTGACATCCAGGATCAAGCACTGGAAAAAACCCGTAGTGCACTGGTTCATCGGCATCTGGCGGCCTATGCAGTGTTGATCAATGCCAGTCATGCCGATATGAAACAATGGATTCATTCATCGCATGTCGGGCAGATCAAAGCGGTACTGTTCAATCTGGGCTATTTGCCGGGCGGGGACAAATCAGTCATCACAACCAGCGAATCAACACTCGCCGCCCTGGCGGTTTCTTTAGAATTGATTTCAACCGATGGCATTGTTTCTATCCTGGCCTATCCCGGCCATGCCGGAGGGAGTCAAGAAACCGGCCGAGTCCGTGAAGGGTGCCTAAACCTTGATAAGGCCCGTTATTCAATGGAAATTATTTACAGCGATGAGCAAAACCCTCAGGCGCCTGTGCTGTTTTGGATAACGGCCAGGGCACAAGATTGAGCGATTCTGCTACTGCAATTGCCCTGTTTTTTTATGGGTAGATATGCAGGCATGTTAAAGACATCATTAGAAGCTATGTTTGCCTAAATGATTGCCGTTGTTCGGGTAGGGATGACGCCCACTACTATAGTGAACAGTGCTTTATTTAGGCTATGTTCGCGTTAGTAGTTGAAAGTAAATCAACACCGTCATTCCGGCATGGATTGCCGGAATCCAGGTCACAAGGATGTGAAAGCCCAACGCCATCCATGGCTTCTGGACCCCGGCAATCCCTGCCGGGGCGACTCCTACTATTAACGCGAACATAGCCTTATTAAACGGGTTTGTCACCGTTTATGCGGGCCGCTAAAAATAGGGGACGTAAAAGGCAAAATGACCTGTTTGAAGTCTTGATTGATTTGCATGATTAGCTAGACTAGACTAGGTATTTTTAAGGGGAAAATAATGCAAACTGTCAACATGTTACAAGCCAAGTCTTCTCTGTCCCGCTTAGTCGAGGCCATTGAGCAAGGACATGAGCGTGAAATTGTGATTGCCAGAAATGGCCGCCCAGCGGCTAAGCTTGTTCCAATCGATACTGCACCACCCGGGCAGCGGATTGGTGTAGCAAAAGGCTTGTTCGTGGTGCCGGACAGCATTGATGCACATAACGACGAAGTGGCTCAGTTGTTCATGGGCGAGGTGCAGTCTTGAATCTGCTGCTGGATACTCACGTTGCATTATGGGCCATCACGGACAACCCAAAACTGCCACAAAAAGCGCGTGATTTAATTGCATCACCCAAAACGAACGTTTGGGTCAGCGCGGCAAATGTCTGGGAAATTGCAATCAAGCATTCGTTAGGGCGAGGCGATATGCCGGTTTCTGGCCGAGACGCGCTGCGCTATTTTCAGGAGTCAGGTTATCGCTTTCTTGCGGTTGAGGCGGAACATGCGATAGCGGTCGAAGAACTTCCTTTACATCACCAAGACCCGTTCGACCGTATACTTGTGGCCCAGGCACTCGTAGAGCCAATGCGTTTAATGACCCACGATCCCTTGGTCGCGCTCTATAACGACACAATTATCAAGATTTAAACTTGAGTTGATTTTAGCCTGTAACGTTATTACACACCCACCATTGTCCGGTTGTTTGTGGAGTGGGATACCTGTTGATAAACGAACTTCTGGTTTGCCGAACTGAATTTTCGACCCCTTTCCGGCTTTTATTTAAATTTAATTTTAAGCTGCTGCGGTCGTCTGGCTGATCCAGACAGATTAACTATACCCGTCGTAGATCGAAATTCGGCACCGGGATGCCCTTCAAAGAACACTGTAATACGTCCGGCCCAAGCAAAAATGCAGTCCATTTTTATTATTGGGAAACTTCAGTTCTGATATTATTACCCACTTTTAAATTTATCTCGGGACGGATATGTCATCATTTGAAAATGTAACAGTCACTAAAAAAGCCAACGTGTATTTCAACGGCAATGTCAGCAGCCGTACTTTGCAATTTGCAGACGGATCGATAAAAACGTTGGGCTTCATGCTGCCCGGCGAATACACGTTTAATACCGCCGATGCAGAGATCATGGATATCATCGACGGCGAACTGGAAGTTCAGTTGCCCGGATCCGATCAATGGCAATCGATCAAAGGCGGCGACTCCTTTAATGTGCCAGCACAATCCAAATTTACCGTTAAAATCGTCACACCTACCGATTACTGCTGTTCATTTCTGAAGTAAGCAGGTTATTCGGGCGAAGCCGAGCGAGTGGTTTGCTGAGGCTTCGTCCGGCACATAATGGTCTGACGCTGACATGAATGCCACCGAGTGATTGCCACACTTTCGGCAATGTTATAGTATTCGGCCCTTAATGAAGTGGATTTCAAGTAATGTCTAAAGCCAATAACGATTCAGATACACCTAACCCGGTCGATGTCAGTCATGATCACACCGCCTGCATGAAAGACGCGATCAAAAAAGCCGAAGAAATTTGTTTGCGGCGAGGAACGCAACTGACGCCGATTCGACATAAAGTGCTGGAGCTGATCTGGGAAAGCCATCAGGCCGTTAAAGCCTACGATTTACTTGACCGTATAAAACCCTTCAACGACTCCGCAAAACCGGCCACGGTTTACCGCGCGCTGGATTTTTTGTTGGAAAACAAGCTGATTCACCGCGTAGAAAGCATGAATGCGTTTATCGGCTGTAATCATCTGCAAGGTCAACATGATTTGCTGCTGCTGATTTGTGAAGCCTGCCATCAAGTCCAGGAAAGACCCGCCAAGCAGGTGATGGATGCGTTAGCCAATGAGCTCAACGATTCAGACTTTAGCGCCCAGCGCAAAACGATAGAGATCCACGGTATCTGTCATTCTTGCAAAAAACATCATTCAAACCTTTTACTCAACGAGACGGTCGCTTAATCGAGACGCGTGATTGCCTTGCGCCGTCGCTTCAATAAGTTGGCCAAAACTGAGACCGGCGTCGTTTAGCGGTACCCGCTCAGGAATAAAGACCTCAAAGTCTTGCTGCACCAACAAACTGACAGCCTTGTCAAGCAAGCGTTTATTTTGGAACACCCCGCCTGAAAATCCGACTTTATTAACGCCATGCTCGTAACGGATCAGTTGCGCCTGATTTAACAGGGTCCCGGCAAGGCTGGCGTGAAACTGACCCGCACGCGCCTCGATTGAATGACTGTTATCTCGTAGCAAGCCGACCAAAGCCGCCCAATCAGCCAGGCAAATTCCATCGGAATTTTTATAGAGCCGCAATGGCGGCACTTCAACAACATCAGTGCTCAGCGTTTCCAGCCTCATTGCCGCCTGCCCCTGATAACTCTGCTCCTGCACAATATCCAACAAAGCGGAAGCCGCATCAAACAAACGGCCCACAGAACTGGTCAGGGGTGAATGGATCTGTTTTTGCCAGGCAGAAAAAAGTAAGGGATGCGCCTTAGAAAAATCATTATGGTTTTCACCGGTTTCCCATAACAAGGCCAGCGCACAACGCCAAGACTGCTGACCTGCGCGCTCACCGCCCAACAAACGGAATGGCCGGAATGAACAGACGCGCTGCCATTGACCGGGCTGCCCCAACAAACCTTCGCCCCCCCAAATTGAGCCATCTGCACCCAAACCTGCGCCATCCCAGGTAAAAACCAGCATGGGCTCTGTTACAGCCCATTCACCGGCTACCGCTGAGGCATGTGCATAATGATGATAAACCCGGGTTAAAGGCAAACCTTGTTCTGCCGCCCAGCGACTGGTTCGGTAGTCAGGATGTGCATCGCAAACAATGGCTTTAATCTCGACGCCGTACAAACGGCACATATCGGCTATGACTTGCTCAAACACGGCTTGCGAGCGCAGTGAGTCCATATCACCGATATGGGGCGACATGATCAGCCGGTTATTAAAAGCAATGGCAACGGTATTTTTTAATTGCCCGCCCACCGCCAATATCGGATAGTCCACAACAGACGGAAGCGTAAATTCAAACGGAGCAAATCCACGTCCAATTCGGACCGGTCTCAATTTGCCCGCGGTCATTCTGAAAACACTGTCATCGGCGGACCGCACGATAGGCCGATCATGATGCAAAAATGCATCGGCTATAGCGCCCAATCGCTGCTCAACATCACAGGCCTCGGTCAAAACCGGCTCGCCACTGATATTGGCAGAGGTCATGACCAATGGCCGCCCAAAATCATCGGCCAATAAATGATGAAGCGGACTGTAAGGCAACATGATGCCGATCTGGCTCAAACCCGGCGCAACTGCGGGCGCAATAGTTGATCCGGCACGTTTATCAACCAACACAATCGGCCTGAGCGGATCGGTTAATAGTGACAACTCCTGCGAATTGGGCTCAGCCACTTCATGCAGAATATCTGCGCCATCACGGCCCTGCCATGGCAGCATGACGGCAAACGGCTTATCCGGACGATGCTTGCGGCTGCGCAGCCTAACAATCGCATCCTCTGATCCGGCATCGCAAACCAGGTGATAGCCGCCAATGCCTTTAATAGCGACAATCAAACCGGACTTAAGCGCAGCAACGGTCAAATTTAAAGCGCGTTCGTTATCACCGGCTACGATCAGCTCGCCTTGCTTGAAGCTCAACGATGGTCCACAGGTGGGACATGCCAGCGGCTGGGCATGATAGCGTCTGTCATTCGGTTGGTTAAATTCGGCCAGACAAGCCTCACACAGAGGGAATTCGGCCAGACTTGTGTTGTCCCGGTCGTAAGGCAAACGTTTAATCAACGTGTAACGCGCACCGCATTGGGTGCAATTGATAAAGGGATACCGGAAACGCCGCTCGGCTGGGTCACGCATTTCCGACAAACAATCATCACAGGTGAAGTAATCCGGTGGCACATGAATCTCGTCAAACGTGCCCTCCTCGCTGCTGAGGATCGTAAACGTCGATAAGCTAACCAGTTTTTCCGTTAAAGAGCGGACAATAACGGGCCTGGCCAAGGGCGGTGCCGAGCAGACTAATTGCTGTTGAAATTGAATAAGGCTGGACGGCAAGCCCTGAACAAAAATGTCCACTTGCCCTGCCCTGTTTTTGACCCAGCCACACAGTGACAACTGATACGCCAGTCTGCTGATAAAAGGACGAAATCCCACGCCCTGAACCCGGCCTGATACAGTCAGTAACTGTGCCGACCTCTGATCGTTAATTTGCGTCATCTAAAACCTGATAAAACAGCCCTTAGGATTGCAAATACCATGAGCCACATGATTTTCTTACTTTGAATAGTTTAGATGAACCATGAGGGTAATAAAGCAGGATGTCAAGCGATAAAATACCGCTTCACATTGAACAATGACGTTAAGTTAAGTGTATTTTGTAGGAGCGGGCCATGCCCGCGATTGAACCACCTTAGGTCGCTGGCATGGTTATCTCCTGCAATATTAGCTATCGATTCACTGCGACGGCGTTATCTCAGGCACTGTTCGCGTTAATTATGGATTTAGCTGAAACAACCTGCTAATCCGGATAACGATTACTCTTCTGAAATAAATCGCTTGCGCTCTTCGGCTGTCCGACCCAGCGCTTTTGCCATCCAGGGCGGCGGCGCATCGAAGACTTTCTGGAATTCGCTGAGCTTTTCTGCAGCTTCCGTAACTTCAGGCACTTTGATCGGATAGATATCGGCTCTGATCACTTTAGCCGCCGCAGGTCCCCCAATGGATTGAATAAACAGAACGTGGCAGTCTTTAATGAGTTGTGCACGAAACATATTCTTATCTTCAGCATTGTCGGCATCAATCGTTGAACGAATATCGACTAATCGGCAGTCATTCCTGGACAGTTGATAAACCAAAAACCGGATACAGGAACCGAAATGACCATTGAGTAATGTGCCCAAATTTGAAGCAATCGCAACCCTTATCGATTCCGGCATATCACCTTCATGATAAGGCATTATTTCCGGCAAGTTTTCGTCTTCGGCCTCTTCTCCCCATAAATAACGAATTGCCAGTTTGATATTGGCTAATCCAATGCCAATGTCCTCTCCGTCCTCTTCGCCATCGAGACTGCCGATACCGGTTTTGAGGTTGGTGACGGTGATTGCTTTGAGTTTTTCGTCGTCCAGAGGTGATCCGACTTTATCATGCAGAATACCTATCAGCATCGGCACATCCACGCCTGGAAGCACTCTGGATGCCAAAGCGATGCGTAAAGCGATTTCTCGGGATAATTGAGCCATGGTTAACCAGCCTTTAAGTGGAAGGAGTTTGTGAATGACATTCTTTCCAGTCGGCATAACCACCGGCCAGACTGTAAACGTGGGTAAAACCAAAATCGCAAAACTGGGTGGCCAGATGCTCGCTGGCATGGCCGTAATAACAATAAATCAGCACCGGATGCTCTTTGTTCCCCTTCATTAACAAACTTTCCTTCAATTGTTCATGCAGGTTCATCGCGTTTTCAATATGACCGACACGATAATCTTTTAAATCGCGGCAATCCAAGATCACAGGCGCACTTGCTGCTATCAGTTTTTCGGCATCCGCTACCTTAATCGTTTCGTATGGGTTCATAAGCCATTAAACCGGTCCTACGGCAGCATCTTTCTTGACTTCAACCGTTTGAGTCAAGGCCTCGCTGTATGAAACCACCGGTGATTTACCCACATAGCTTTTTGTCGATTCAAATACAGTGATCACCTTATCTTCGGCTGACTGGCCTTTGAGATCGGCTTTTTCTATGTAAAGCAAATCCAGTAAGTCATTCCAAACCATGCCGTTTTTATAAGGTGTTAAATTGAAAACAACGCCATCTAACGTGATTTGCATGTCTGAAGCGATATTTTCTACAAAAAATAAAGCGATCGTTTCAGTACTCAAAGCGGCTTTGTATTTTTCAACAAAAACGGCTAAATGTTCCAACTCGAACAATAAACCACTGATAAAAAAAAGCTTTTCACTGTCAGCCAAAAGAACCGCATGGCGAATCACTAACTCAGGCGGTTTTTTGTCGGTAGTGGAACCTTCGCGGAAAGCACCTTCGATTAACACGAGATCGCCACGAAATGCACTGACACCTGGGCTGCCTGTCTTGCCCAATACCGAGGTCACTGTCAATAACCCTTGTTTGTTGTAACCATCTAATAACATTAATTTATCTCCGGATTTTTTACTAAAAAGAAATAAGGTAACGACTTTTGTATCAGTCAACCGCAAGAATCACTTCAGTTGATTTGACCAGTGCATAAGCCGGGCTGCCGATCTGTAACTTCAGGTCATCTATCGACTTTCTGGAAACTATTGAAGTGACAATCACATCCGGAGTAATTTCCAATGTCACTTCGGAAACGATAGTACCGTGGGTAATCGCTATCACTGTGCCCTGCCACGTATTACGGGTGCTTATTTTCATGAGTTACCTCTGTGCATAATGAATAACTATTGAATAAGCAGAGACTATGCCATTTAAAGGGTCTCTTCAGATGAGCGCTTGCAGACAACCCATAAGCCCATTCCTGCGTTTTATAAATCGAGTAATAACTTTATAAATTAGTGGCTTACAAAGATTTTATCTTGGTTTAACTTAGAAAGTAGCTGATGAAAACCCGGCAAAAAATAAGCGTTGAACGCCTTGATAGAAAAAGTCCGTTTTAATTTGTTGAATACAGAACAAAATATCAAAGGGAGTTTTCGCTGAATTGTCGGTTTAACGACAAAATCAGGGCTTGATAAGAGGAATGGATGAACACTCAGCCAGTTTGATGATTAAGAGGGGGAGGCGTAAGCTTTGCGGGGATGTTGGCAGCAGGGATGCTGCGGTCAAGCCCGCATGGAGGGATCTACGGCGTTCCTCGCAAGGCTTACGCCAACCCTCAAAGCACCATTAAAATTTCAAACTGGGAATTGCTGACCAGATTCTAAATGGTCAGCCAAGAGCACCAAAGGATGCATGACTTGAACCCCAACCTTTGATAAACCGGTATTAAGATGAAGTGCACAACCGAAATTGGCACTGACCACCACATCGGGCTTTGCCTGGGCAATAATATCCAGCTTCAACGCTTTAAGGCGATTTGCGTTATCCGGATGCGTCAGCATGTAACTTCCGGCCGATCCGCAGCAAAGATGATTATCAGGCAGTGACTGAACGGATAATCCCGGAATTTTTTCCAGCAAGTCATAAACCGCTGCCTGATTTTTCAAAACATTCCTTTGACTGCAAGGTTCATGAACGGCAACGGTCAAATCAGCCGATTTCATTAACTGTTGCTCAGGCCAGTGCTGCAACAGAAATTCATTGATATCGAAAAGCCGGGACTGAAAGAGCAGGCCTGCTTGATCGTCTTGCGCATATTCGTCCAGCATCGCCCCGCAACCCGTTGCAGTAAAAACAACGGCATCGACATCCAAACCATTAAAAACCAGCTTGTTTTGATCAGCAAAAAAGAGTGCCTTGGCTTGCTGCCCATTATGCTGATGAATGGCCCCACAGCAGGTTTGTTCAGATGGAACCCAGACATCGTAGCCGATGGCATTGAGTAAAGTGATAGCTGCTTTCAAGCTGTCTCTGTCAAAATGATCGCTCAAGCAACCGGTAAATAAACCGACTTTGCCTTGCCGCGCAAGCTGCGTAGGATAGAATTCCGCTAATTTCGCCAGTGCCGGCACTGCGGCTAAATGATCGGCTGCTGTCAGGTTCAACCGGTCTAACAAACCGCTGCGACGAATCAGAGATTGCAGACCCGAACGGATATAGACCCGGATGAACGGTAACAATGCCCTGCGGAGGTTTTTGATTTCAACGAGACGGAAAGCGAGTCTTGCCACAATACTGATTTTCAGGCCTTCACTTAACCGTGCCTGAGCTTGATCGAACAAGCGACCATAGGCCATCTGACTTGGGCATACTGTTTCACAAGCCCGGCATTGCAGGCAATTGTTCAGATGCGTCAACTCGTCAACATCAATGGTCTGATCGTCCAGCAGAATTTTACCTAGGGTTTTAACGCGCCCGCGCGGCGACTCTTCATAAGTCTGAAACAATTGATACGTCGGGCACTGACTGACACACAGGCCGCAACGCATGCATTCGGTGGCATCAGGCAGATAAAGCCCACCTGGGTCTTGCCTTGAATCGACCGTGTTTTCCGATTCAAAAAAATCGAACACCTTCAGGTTTCCATTACTTTTACATAGGCGCGGCGTAATAATTCCATTTCCGCTGGAGGCCGGCCACGCAGTGAAGGTAGTGTTTTGAGCGAGCAATCCTTGGCTTGCATCAAGGCATGAGGTGGATCTAAACGGGCAAGCCTGGCCATATAAACTGTGATAATGCCGCCCGGCGTATCAATTTGGGCTTTAAAACCGGGTTCCGGTTGTAACAAATCGTGAGGCAATGCCAGCAAGTTGTTGATCGCATTGATCAACATGGCCGGATGCAAAGCCACTTTCTGAGCGACCGTTTCGTCTTCCTCCAGAGCACTGGACAGTGCAGGCAAAGGCCCAGGAAAACACACCGAACCGCTCGGATGCTGGGCAAACAAGGTCAATGCGCTGATATCGCCCTTGTAGTAAAGCAGCAGGCGGCAATCATTGAATTCCGATCCAGGGGCGGTCATGCGCTATCTCCTTATTGATCCCATAACTGCTTAAAACTGCTGTCCATCCGGGATAAGCGGGCATTGACCCGCTCCAAATCAGGTAATTTCGGAAACCGTGCCGTTTGACCTTCGCTGTACCATTGATCCATCATCGCTGTCAGTCCGTTCCTTTCGTTAAAACAACCGGCTATCTGGTTTTTTAACCACGCTTGATTGTTTTGAGGTGACAAGGTAGCAATGCGGTAGCGCAGACCGTTTCCGAAAATCCTTACACCACCGCCTTGTTCAACGGTCCGGTACAATTTTTCTGAATCGGTTATTTCTACTCCGGCCAGGTAATCGATGCCGAATTCATAGAGTTGCGGCAACCAGGGAACGCTAGGTCCCATCAACACAGTGGTGGTATCGGCTGCTAATTCGGCTAATCGCGGAAAGGTTTTGTTTGCAAGTGAACTGCCGGTGATAAATACCCAGTCAGCACCGGGTATCACAAATTCGCAGGCGCTGTCCGGCCAGTCAATTCCTCCGGGCTTACGCTCTAAAACGGTTAAATCGAAGTGATCACGGTAAGCCTCAATTCCTGGGTAATGACCGATCACAACCACTCTTTTACCTTGCAATTGCGGCAAGAAATAATCAAATACGGCGAGGTTTTGATTGTCTGAATGGCTGTCCAGCGCAATGGAATCGGGCATTGCGCGAGCATTGATGCAACAATTGATCGCCGCCATCGCGACAGTAGATTGATAAGGATCCCAGGAGTTGACCCAGGGAGCCAGATCGCATAAGGTCCTTGCGGTCAATGTTCCGGCCCAGGGCAATAAGCGCGTAGGAATGCCGGGACTCATACTTAATCCTATCGAAGCTTGTTTGGCTCCATCGCCCGCTGTCTGACAAACGGTCCACACCAAACCGACAGTCAAGCGGTCGACAGGCAGGTTATCCGTACAATAATCCAGTAACAGTTCATAGATGCGCTTGGGGTCATCCATCACTTATTCCGGCATTTCCAAAAGTTTCGGCTCTGTCTTGATATACCCTTCCTTCCCCCAGGCATTCATGACATCGATAAAATAATGTTTTTTGGTCGGATGCGGCTTCAGCACATCGTATTTAGCATAGAAACTGCCGTCGCCGTGAAATTGAATTTGCCCGATTAGCCGTTTATGCGCGCCGTACCAATAGCCGGCCAAATCTTCGCAGCGCGAATAAGGATCGACAACCAAACGGAAATCGGCTTGCTCAAAAACAGGAAAACCCGACTCACCCAGCTCTACTAAGCCCAATTTCTGAATGGCCTGGGTGATTTCCTGACAGATAACGTCGCCCAGTGGACGGTATTCGTTAATTTTTTGCTGAAGTGTATTCATGGCTTCTCAATCTCCAAGGCTGACGCTAAATCGTTTATCACGGATGAGCCGGACCTGTCTTCAGGGTCAAGCTCCTGTAGACAGGTCAAAATAACACGGGCTTCAATGGCCTGTCCGCTACGAAATTTGATAAAGGCCAGGGCCTACCAGACCTCGGCAGGCACGACCAGCGATGCGACGGGCGTGCCACCCAGAAGATGTTCATCAATGATCTGTTTGACATCTTCTTTTTTAACTTTTCCGTACATCAAGCCTTCCGGATAAATCAACACACTAGGGCCTAATGTGCAGGGCCCCATGCAACCGGTATTGGTCAAGCCGATCTTCTCGAATAAATTGCGGCTTTGAATTTCATTCATGAATTCGTTCATCACTTCGGCACAACCACTGGCGGCACAAGAGCCGCGCGGATGACCCTGGGGTCTGTTTTGGGTACAGACAAACACATGTTTTTCCGGTCTTGGCATGATCACTTTCCTGAAAAAAATTAAAAACGATGGCAGCACAGGCTTTTACCATGATCGGAGCAACGCGCCTTCAAGCCTCGGCTTGCCGGTTGATAACCAACTCCAAAAGGCCTTGGGCGCCAATACGATCCTTGGCATCCAGTTCCGTCAGTTTTTCGAATATGCTCCGGCTCAAAACCAGATTATTAAGACGCATATTTAAAAAACCGATGGACTTTAACGTAAACAAATAAAGCCTGATCCGGGTCAATTGTTCGGCCGGTGCTTCGGTGATAGTCTGACGGTTCATCTGACGCCAATCGTCAGGCAAGGTCAAACCGCAGCGGATTAAATCCAGCGCTTTTTCAGAAATCAGCAGGGCTTCAGTCAATCGGTGCTGGTAATAATAAAATCGGTTCAATGCCACCAGGACATTAAGTGATTCGGGCGCCCGTAAATAAGCCTGCAACAACGGCAATTCCGCCCCTTGCTGACCGTAAAGCTCTGCTGCCAGCCTGATTAAGGTTTGTACTTCAGCAGAATCTTCGCGTTCGAAATACAAATCCTGCGCATCGAAATCGAGTAAATCCATCAGAGGCCTACCCTATCCACTTTGCTTTTGACCGGTTCGGAACGGCACACAGTTTCGGCATCGCAGCTCACACAAGCTTCCTCGTCAATCCGTTTTTGCTGTGACTCCAATTTATCCAAACGCTCCAGCACACAATTAATCGCCTTGCCAACCGGATCAGGCACCAGATGATGATCCAGATCGATGCCGTATTCATTGGTAATCTTCAATCCTTTACTCTGAATCACACGCCCTGGAATCCCGACCACGGTGCAACAATGCGGCACATCCTTGACCACTACCGAGTTTGCGCCAACCCTGACATTGTTACCCAGCGTAATGGCACCCAGCACTTTGGCACCGGCACCGATCAACACATTATTACCCAACGTAGGATGGCGTTTAATCTTGTTCCAGGAGGTCCCTCCCAACGTGACACCGTGATAAAGCGTGACATCGTCGCCGACTATGGTCGTCTCGCCGATCACGACACCGGCGCCGTGATCAATGAAAAACCGTCGGCCTATAGAGGCACCGGGGTGGATGTCGACATGCGTCATCCAGCGGGTAAACGATGACAGCAGTCTTGCGGTCAAAAACCAGTTTGACCGCCATAACTTATGACTGACGCGATGCAGCAGCACCGCATGAACTCCGGGATAAGCGAGTAATACTTCAATCCGGCTGCGAGCGGCAGGATCGCGGGCGAAAACACAAGCGACATCTTCCCGCCATTGTTGCGTTAAGCTATGTTCGTGGTTCATCGCAGAGCCCGGAATGAAGGCTACCATTACACCAGGCTCCAGGTCGTTTTTCCGGGCACCGGTGTACCGGGAATCCTGAAAAATGAACCTGGAAAATCATCATCCCCATCAAGAAAATCTATCGTTTGATGCTCAACTTCTTCCTCGGTTCGCTCTTGTTCGCGGTCCTCGTTCATGACACACCTCACACTTGTTTTAGAAAATGATTTAAATCTCCGCGTTGCGGAATACGCTTGTACACACTTACAAATTGCCGGATATGCGGCAAAATCGATAACGCCTGGGTCCGGCTGAGTTGGATACCAATCTGCCGGTAGGCATGAACCACGCCCTGGGTTCCGGAATGTTTGCCCAACACCAATTGGTGACTACGACCCACGACCGCCGGATCAATGCCTTGATAATTGTTCGGGTCCTTCAATAAGCCGTCGACATGAATGCCTGCCTCATGACTGAACACCGCACTGCCGATCAGACTTTTACGTGAACCGATAGTATCACCCGAGGCTCTGGCGACCAGACTCGACAATTCAGTAAAGTTTTGCAGTTCTATACCGGTTTCTATGCCATACAATTGCCTTAAACCAAGCACCACTTCTTCCAAAGCGGCGTTTCCGGCCCGCTCACCCAACCCGTTCACAGTGGTATTCAGATGAGTAGCCCCTGCAATCGCAGCAGCCAGCGTGTTTGCGGTCGCCAAACCCAAGTCATCATGCGCATGCATTTCAATATCCAGATCAGTCACGGAACGCAGTTGCTTGATGCTTTCAAGAACACCGAAAGGCTCCATTATCCCGACAGTATCCGCAAAACGAATGCGTTCGGCCCCTGCCCTTTGCGCGGCTTCAGCCATTTTGGCTAAAAAGTCAGGATCGGCTCTGGAGGCATCTTCAGCACCTACGCAAACATTGAGCCCGGCATCCCTCGCCGTTTTAACCAGCCTGTCTATCGTGTCCAGGACCCATGCCCGGCTTTGTTTTAATTTATGACGGATATGTTGATCGGACGCTGAAATCGATAAATCCACCAGATCGACATTCAAGTTCAAACAATGCTGTAAATCGTCTTCCCGCATTCGGGACCAAACCACCAGCCGACTGGGTAAATCAAGATCAACAATCGCCTTGATCTCTTCTCTCTCAGGCTCGCCCATCGCAGGAATACCGATTTCCAATTCCGGTACGCCCATACTTGCAAGCTGCCTGGCGATGCCGAGTTTTTCATCAACAGAAAAAGAAACACCCGCTGATTGCTCGCCGTCTCTGAGTGTGGTGTCGTCAATGATGATGGTTCGAGAGTAGGGTTTCATGCATCAATCTCAACGCTAAGACCAGGTTTTGTCATCAGGCATCAGACGCCTTTACCTGATCCAAAGCAAAACACTTGCCAATAACACAAGTGGCTGAATTAGCGGGTTTGAAGACATAAAGAGGATGATTACGACAAGACAACGCAGTACACAGCAAAGGTATTGTCGTAAAACTTACAAAGAAAAGAGGTGCGGATCAGGCCTGTGTTTAAATCCAGGCATCAAAAATGAACATAGGTTCGATCAAAAATGGCAACTTTGTAGGATGTGGTGAGGAACGAACCGCATTATTCGCGATTGATGCGGTTCCTGTCGTCACCGCATCCTACAGACTAATTTTAGTCTGTAAAAGGGTTCAGCAGGCGAACACCAGTATGCTCAAAGTCTTTAACATTCCTCGTTACCACGGTCAGATCATAAATAAGTGCAGTAGCCGCAATGAGTTTATCGAGCGCGTGTTGAGCATCCGGAACACGCAGCTTTCCCCACAGCAGAGCAATGTCACTGTCAATAGCGAGAATATTGCTTTGATATTGTTGGAGTATGGTCATCAGCCATGTTTCCAGAAGATTTCCTTGAATACTATCGCCACGATGTAAAATCAAATCAACGCCTCGACGCAATTCGCCAATGGTAATTGCAGAAACATAGAGTCGGGTATTCTCAGTGATTGCTGAATCGAAAAATTGGCGTACTCCTGCATTTGCATTGTCGCCTTTTCTGATTTCACTGATGACATTGGTATCAACCAAATACATCGGCATCGTGAGTATCATCGCTCACTCTCAGGAAATCAGCATCCACTCCCTGGTTGGGAATATCGGCTAGCGCTTCAGCAAAGGATTTACGTGGCGGTTTTAGCAAAACCTCAGCCAAAATAGCGCGATGCTCGGCTTCTGTCGAACGTTGGTGTTCCACCGCTCGCTGTTTCAGTGCATTTATAATTGATTCGTCAAGATTTCTAACTACTAAACTTGGCATGGGCCTCTCCAACGGATTTACTTGCTGTCAATGCTATCATGTCTCAAAACCATTGAAATAAGATTCTCATAGAAAACTTTTTGGCTCGATTGATTCTCAGTGACCTTGTGACTTTATTTAGAAACGGGCGATAACCGGTCCACATCGTTCGTGATCGATGCGGACCGGTTATCGCATCCTACAGACTTACAGCGGACATACTGTTCTTATTGGCAATTAACAGGTGATTGAACACCAGCTCTGTCTTTTCCTCAACTTCCTCCGGCGCAAAGACTTCTGGAAGCCCCGTCTTCTCACTCCACAGATAATCTTTAATCTTGATTTTTATCTCGTCGCGGGTGCTTTGTTTGGCGGTAAAGTTTTGGATACGGTCCACTTCCGCCTTCAGCGTTGTATAAAGACCCTCAGCTACTTTTTTGATTTGATTAATTTCCGCCTTATTAAGGTCTGGTTTTAACAACAAGTCGAAAAACGCCAGAGATTCTTCAGACAAACCTTCCTTGACAGCCCGCTGCTCTTCTTCGGACAAGGCATCCACCAGCTTTAGCAGAGCTTCGAAGGTCGCTTCGATGGTCACCCTGTCTTTCTCGTTGTTGTACTCGTCGATAATGGCTTCGTAGTGTTTTTGAAAATCCGTCCGGGTTGGATTTTGCATCAGCATTTTGAGCAGCTTCCTTTCAATGATGTCTTTCAAGCTCTGAACAGTCGTATTTTTGGCTGGAGAGCGCTCGAATTCTTTCCGCAAGCGTTCAAAGTCGATCTGGCTGATATCGTAAAGTTTGCTCGGCTCTTTAATGCCCTTATTGGGCACAATGCTTTGTTCGACAATGGCATGGAGCTCGCGCATGATCTCCGAAATATCAGCTTTCTCCACATCCTCCTGCAGGCTTTTATAGATGATGCTGATGGCATCGTGTGCGGCGCGGAAGTTGTTAACGGCCTTGATCGTCAGGCAGGCCTTAAATTTCTTGAAGACTTCGCGGCAGATGATTTCAAAGCGTTTTCTGGTTTCGTCATTTTGATTGACGATTTCTTTAGCATCCATAATGGCTTTATTACGCGAAAAGCCTCGCAACTCGCTGACGCTTTCCAAGCGGAAAGACTGTGTGCTCAAGAATGCGCGCACGGCTTCAATGGTTTCCGCCAAATCAGCCAAGAGTTCTTCCTCCGGCTTAACGGGGTCTAGCTCTGGCGGCGGTTCGCCGTTGCCGCCATCTACACCGGCATGCCCTGCAAACGTCGCCAACGCTTTGCGCAGGTTTTTCAGAATACCGCAGTAATCCACGATCAGACCGTTGTTTTTACCCTCATACACGCGGTTAGCACGGGCAATCGCCTGCATCAGCGTGTGCGCTTTCAGTGGTTTATCCAGATATAAAGTCGATAAGGTGGGTACGTCAAAACCGGTCAGCCACATGGCACAGACAATCGCAACGCGGAACGGGTGCTCGCCTTTTTTAAAAGCGTTCTCAATACCGATCCTTTTGCCATCCGGCGTCTCAAAGCCTTCCTTGATCAGTTTCCGATGCGGGGTAATGTCCAACCCCCATTTGCGGAACTTATCGACTTCGCCCTGTTCCTCGCTGACGACCACCGCCATGATGGTTTCGCGCATCCAGTCCAGCTTGCGGGTCATGTCCATGATCGCCTGCTCATCAGCCAATGAGCAAAGCTGTTTTTCCAGTTCGGCAATCTTCAGAAGCCACTTGTCATGAATGATCTGCTCCATACGTACACAGGTAATCTTATCGATGCACACCAGCATGGCTTTGCCGTTTTCCCAGCCGGTGCTGTAATGCTCCACAAAGTCTTCTGCCACCTGTTCCAAACGGCTTTGCGCAGTAATCAGGTGATAATCACGTTTTAACTCACGCTCCAGGCGTTCCGCCACGTCCTGATCGTCTATCTCTATCGCTTCCAGTTTTTCCGCGATACGCTCATTCAGTGAATGGGTCGCAATGCCCAACTTCTCACCCCGAGAGTCGTAATACAGCGGCACGGTGGCCTTATCTTCGACAGCGCGTTGAAAGTCGTAGGTCGAAACGTAATTGCCGAATACGCGGCGGGTAATCTCATCGTCCTTGAACAATGGCGTACCGGTAAAGCCTATATAACTGGCCTTGGGCAGCGCATTGCGCATATTCAGCGACAAACGACCATACTGGGTACGGTGCGCTTCGTCGGTAATCACAATGATGTCGTCGCGGTCGGAATAAGGCTTGGCGGGGTCAACGTCCTTATTGAATTTCTGTACCAGAGAAAAAACGTAAGCTTTATGCTGATTGAGCAAAGTTTGCAAATGTTCGCCCGACCCGGCCCGACAAGGGTCTTGGTCGTTATCAACCAGTCCGCATCCGGCAAAAGTATTGTAGATTTGCTTGTCCAAATCCTCGCGGTCGGTACAAATCAGAAAGGTAAAATTGCCGCCGATTTTTCGGTGTATCTTGCGGGTGAAGAAAGCGATGGAATAGGACTTGCCCGATCCTTGGGTATGCCAGAATACGCCCAGCTTTCCTTGCCGTGCCTCACGGTTTTTAACGGCTTCGATGGCGCGATTGACACCCAAAAACTGGTGGTTTCGGGCCACGATCTTGACCAATTTCCCCTTACTTTCATCAAACAGGATGTAGTTTTCAAACAGATCGAGAAAATCCCGTTTGTTACACACGCCCTTGAGCAAAGTCTCCATATCCACTACGCCGGTATCATTTTCAGCCAGACGCTTCCAATCGTTGAAGTGCTCAAATTTGCTGGAAAGTGAGCCTATTTTGGCATTCACCCCATTGGCCAGGATCACAAAGGCATTCTGGTGGAACAGGTGGGGAACCGTATCTTTATAATCGGAAAAATTCTTCTCATAGGCATGGCGGATGTCTTTGTGAAGAGTCTTGCACTCGATAAACATCAGCGGCAGGCCATTCACAAAGCCAACAATGTCGGCGCGGCGGCGGTAAATATCACCGCGCACCCAAAGCTCGCGCACGCACAGAAAGTGATTGTTTTCGGGGTTGTCAAAATCAAAAACTTTAAGGCGTTTTTTCTCCAGTTCGCCCTTGCCGTTGCGGTACTGAACCAACACGCCATTTTTGACTCGTTCGTACTGCTCATGGTTAATTTGCAGCGTGTTTTCCGTCACCGGCGCTTCAGTGATTTGCCGCAGCGCGTCCTGATAAGCCGCATGGGGCAAACCAGGATTGAGCTTTACTAAAGCCTCGCCCAGATAGCGAGTAAGGATCACATCTTTGTCAGATAGCCGCCCCAACGTCCCTTCAATGCCAAAGGTTTCGGAGTTAAAGGCATAGACACTGTTCCAACCAAGTTGAGTGTGCAGATAATCGGCGGCAGTGGCCTGAACCAGCGTGTCTTCGTTTAAGGGGTTTTTCATATCCATGCCTCTAAAAGAATCCTCAGTGTTAACTTCGCCAAGTTGCATTTTTAGGATTTCAGTTCGCAGAAGCAGACGAAATCGTGAGCCACAAATCCAGCCATTTTGGATTTTGCTGCTCGATTAATTCAATCTTGGCAATCCTGGACCAATTTTTTAACTGCTTTTCTCTGCGAATGGCGCTTTCCATCATCTCGTGTATTTCAAACCAAACCAGGATCTTAACACCATAACGCTTCGTAAAGCCCTCAACCATTCCTTCACGGTGCTGATAAACCCTTTTGACCAGGTCAGACGTTACGCCAACATAAAGTGTACCGTTAAGTTGGCTAGCCAATATATATACACAAGGTTGTTTCATCGTGAGTCGAGTAGAAAGCGTTTCGTAATATTTCGATGTTTTTTAGCACTCCGTCATTCCGGCGGTCCATGCCGGAATGACGTATTTTAATGTAACGGATAACTATATTCAGTCCCCTTTTTGAAAAGAGGCGAATTCAAGAGAGAAGTTAAAGGAGATTTTTTAAATACCTCCTCAATCCCTTTTTAACGCTCTGTTCGCGTCAGTAGTTGAAACTACATCACCGCCGTCTTTCCGGCAGGGATCGCCGGAATCCAGGTCACAAGGATGTGGGCTTTTAACCGTGTTATCAAATCCGAATGGGGCATCGTTTCCCGATTATCGACATTGGCCCGATGCCTTCCATGGCTTCTGGATTCCGGCGATCCATGCCGGAATGACGTATTTTAATGTGACGGGTAACTATTCTGCCTCCTTTTTGAAAAGAGGCGGTAGAGAGATTTTTTTAATAACCCCTCAATCCCCCCTTTTAACGCTCTGTTCGCGTCAGTAGTTGAAACTACTTCACCGCCGTCTTTCCGGCAGGGATCGCCGGAATCCAGGTCACAAGGATGTGGGCTTATAACCGCGTTGTCAAACCCAAATGGAGCAACGGTTCCCGAGTATCAAAGTTGCCCCGATGCCCTCCATGGCTTCTGGATTCCGGCGGTCCATGCCGGAATGACGTAGTTTAAAGTAACGGGTCACGTTACTGTCCCGTCTTTGAAAAAGAGGCGTTAAAGGAATTTTTTTTAATAACCCCCCCTTTTAACGCTCTGTTTGCGTCAGTAGTTGAAACTACTTCACCGCCGTCTTTCCGGCAGGGATCGCCGGAATCCAGGTCACAAGGATGTGGGCTTATAACCGTGATTCAAACCCGAATGGAGCAACGTTTCCCGATTATCGAAGTTGGCCCCGATGCCCTCCATGGCTTCTGGTTTCCGGCGATCCATGCCGGAATGACGTGCTTTTAAAACATCCGAGGTGCTCATACATTGATTGCTCCGCTCATAAGTTTTGGGAGAAGTAGGTCTCGTGCTTTTGTAAGCTTTATATTCTGTTCGTCAAGTAGATCAATTTGCGCGAATACGGGTTTTATATTCTCTGAGAATGACTCCAACATATTCTGGGGAGGTAAAAACGTTTCAATACTATGAACGTCATTTCTATTTAGAGTAGGAACAGCCGCGCCCCCATTATAATTTTCTAACTTTAAATTCCTTAAAAGGTATAAAGCAAAACATACATCAACCTGCTTGAATTCCTTGATCCATAAAGCGGTGTTTAAAGGCCAGAAGTCTTTAGAAATATAGATTACTTTTCCTAACGAACCGCTTCGACCGGTAACTAATCCTGGTCCTTTTACTTTGTGTTCATTGTGATAACCATTTATTCCTGTTGACGCATATACGGGAATGTTACCGTCAATACGATCACGTACTGGTAGGTCAAATCCTCTCTGTAGAGTGAACAAGTCGCCGACATTGCATGGTTTCCACCCCTCCGGCACACCATCAATGATTTTGACATGCTCATGGCCGGGGAAGCGGAAGCGCACAAACCATTCTTTATAAAGCTGTCGCGCCGATTCCTCTAACAATTCAATCCGGCGTTTGTTGTTTTCGATGAGGTAGTCGTATTTTGAAATCAGGTCATCTATTGCTAACTGACTTTCATAGTCTGGTACTTGAAACTTGATAAGCCGCAGATTTTTCTGTGAAAGCTTTGGTTGTGCAGCCCCTGTAACATAACCTGTTAAATTATTTGAGTTAATTAGGAAATTGATAAATCTGTTTGTACTCACCTTTTCTTTAGCACGCACTATATGTGCGTGGTTATTAACCCAAAATTGCCCGCTAACTAACTGTGCAATTGGCTCATTTCGAGTTATGAGGTTTGCGCCATCCTCAGCAATCAATACATACTCGCCATCAAAAAGATAATCATCAACGTAATCTATAACACTTTGCGCACCGTAATACCGATAAGGACCTTGTCGTTTCTCTCTTTCAAGTCCACTCAACGGTATGCGAATATGGTCAAAAAAATCAACCAAATCTTGAAATTCGAGCTCGCGGGTCGTCATATCCCCAACTCCTCAAAATTCTTCTGGATTTGGGCGGCGAGTATTGCGGCTTCTTCGTTCAAGCCTTTCAGTTCGATATGAATGTCCCGCAAGGTTTCTTCAAAGTCGAAGTCTTCGTCCTCGATCTCTGGCGCGACGCCGACATAACGCCCCGGCGTGAGGCTCCAGTCGTTGGCTTTGATTTCAGCAATATCAACCAGCTTTACCAAGCCTTCCACGTCGCGAAGCTCGGCATCGGGGAAGCGCTCTTGCAGCCAGTGCGCTTGTTTGAAGACAGTGCGGACTTGCTTGAGCTGTTCGACGGCTGCTTTGCGCTGTTCTTCCAGGTCTTTGATCAGTTTTGTGAGGCCTTTTTCACCGCTGTCCTTGGCTTGTTTTTCAACAAACTTATAGAGCTGATCGATCTGCTTGATCAGATCGCGACTGGTTTCGGCGATAGGTTCCAGCTTTTGTGCTGCAACAAGCAACCCGGCATTGTCTTTTGCCGCGGGTTCCCAAGCCTTATTTTCGATTTCAATCGTGCTTGCAAATGCGGCAATGTCATTCCCTAGCAGCGTAAACGCTGTGCGGGTTTCTGTATCGACCGCAGCTAATTTGGCCATCAATCCATCCAGCCCAGCCACAAATTCAACCATCGGCTGTTGGGCGGCCTTGGCATCGTCGAGTGTGCGTTGCAGATGATTTTCCACCAAAGCCAAAAAACGCTCTTGCTGGCCATGATAAAGCCAGACGATGGATGTGAGGTTGGCCAGTTGTTCGGGGGAAAAGTCGTAAATCTTGCGCGTAACCTTGCGATAGACATTGCGCGCGTCCAGCATCAACACTTTGTCTTTCAGGTGTGCGGGTTTGTTTTTATCGAAAAACCACAGCTCGCAGGGCACGGACCGCGTATAGAAGAAGTTGGAGCGAATGGAGACCATGGCGCTGACATGCCCGCTTTCTATCAGCTTGCGCCGGACTTCCGCTTCTTGCCCTCCGGCGCTGGAGGCTTGCGAGGACATGACGAAACCGGCACGGCCTGTTTGATTCAAATAGCTGTAGAAATAGGAAATCCAAAGATAATTACCGTTGGATACCGCGCCTTTTTTATTGACGCCGGGCAAGCCAAACGGCAGGCGGGGATCGTTTTTGATTTTCTCTGCATCCACGTCATCGACGTTGAACGGCGGATTGGCCATGACAAAATCGGCTTTGCCGAGAAAGTCGTGCGGGTCTTCGTAATAGCTGATGGCTTTGAGAATTTTGCCTTCCAGTCCATGCACGGCCAAGTTCATTTTGGCCAGGCGGATGGTGGTCGGGTTCTTTTCTGCACCGTAGAAGGTGACCACATCTTGCGGGTTAAGGTGCATGCGTTCGATGAAATGCGCACTTTGCACGAACATGCCGCCGGAACCGCAAGCGGAATCGATGACCGAGCCATGATCCGGCTCGATAAAGTTGACGATCATCTGTACCAGCGAAACCGGGGTGAAAAATTCGCCGCCGTCATGTGCGCTCTGATTGGCAAACTGGGTCAGAAAATATTCGTAGATACGGCCAAAAATATCGCCGGTTGTTTTTTTCAGTGCCGGATCGTTGAAAGTGCGCAGCAGATTGCCAATCACATCATTGTCCAACTCTTGATATTCGCTTTTGGGCAAGATGCCTTTTAGGGTTTCATAGTCAGCCTCGATGGCTTCCATCGCATCGATTATGGCTTGGGCTCTATCTTCGGCGTCGGTCAGATTAACCAGCGTATCGAATTGCGCCTTTTCCTGAAGGAAAATGGCCCCTTTACTGGAAAAGTCTTCTTTGGCAAGCGGTCTGGTAACGCCGCCACGGGAGGGTAAAGTGGCTTCGATGTCCGGTTTGACAGCCAGATAACGGCTGTAAGCATGACGGAGGAAAATCAGCCCCATAACGGGCATGAAATACTCGTTGCTGGCATAGTTGCTGTTGGCTCTTAAGTTGTCCGCGCTGCTCCAGAGACGTTTTTCAATTGCTTCGATGTTTTCTCGTTGTGCCATTTGGCATCTTCTCCGTTGCCTGGTTCTTTTTATCTTCTATCCTGCATTCACTATCCAAGGCGGTTTTTAGCCAGTTTTTATACACTGGGATCCAATCCATAGACGATCGATTCAATGCTTTTATCGCCGCTTTTATGATTGTGATCAGGGCTTGCTCTTGGGTTGCGACATTATAGCGGGCAAGCATTTTATTGCCTCTATAAAGTTTTAGAGGCGGCAACCATGCGCTAATGACGAATAGCAAATTGTAGGATGTGGTGAGGAACGAACCGCATCTTGCGCGACCGATGCGGTTCCTGTCGTCACCGCATCCTACGGACTACATACCTAGCAAACCTTCGATTTAGCTAAGTTAAACGATTACCGAATATCGAATTCCAGACCTGGCTTGACTCGATAGAGAACACGAACACCGCCTTTATCAGTTGGTTCCTCTCGAATTTCAAAAAACTCAGATTTGTTTGCAATCTCCTTAAGCGTTTTACATTGATAATTTTTTTTTATCCAAGTCAACTCATAGATCAGAAAATTTTCATCATAATTTTGACGAATAAAGGATTGAGCCGCATCCAACACAGCCCAACCGTCATTGCGCTTTTTTGTATTAGCATAATTGATTAGCCCAAATAAATGGTGACTGCCCCTTAATGTTGAAAGAATGACATCTTTCCGTCCTTCATCGGAGGATAAATAGTCAATTAATTGTTTTCTATCTTCCTGAGAGTTTTCGACGAGGGATTTAAGAAATTCGTATTCTGGAAAAACTCTCTCTCGTTGCTCATCCAAATATTTTTCTGCGGCTCTCACGCTTTCAAATTCATCAAAATTCCACCTAGGCAAAAAATGATGAATTAAATCATTTCTCTCAGCAATTAACGCTTCCAACTCAGTCTTTCTTGTATTATAAAAATCTTCATCACAAATAATTGATCCAAAAGTGAGCCTAATATAATTAGTATTTACCTCGCAATCGTTTTCATCACTGCAACTATCTTCGGAATGCGAAAAAGTATTTCCAATAAAGTCTTTTGCAATTTGACCCATAGTGGCTTTTGAAAGACTTTTTTTTCGCTCATGCAAGTTTGTCTTAATTCCTTCTTTGTTACTCCAAACAATAACTTCCTGGTGTATGAGCATCCATTTCAGTATCTGTTCAATCTGCTGGAATAACAACACATTCCTACCGAGTTTTCTTTGTACTTCCCTAATCAAATCGTCTAATTCAATATTTGCTTCCATGGATAACCAAAATTCTTTGAATAGTTTTAGAACCGCTGGGTTCTCACCCAAGGTGTTGCCAGTATTTTATCGGCATACGGAAAATCAGGTCTGGTGATGAGACTCAATGTCGGTCGGGATGGATCAGCTTTAAACGCTTCATCGAAAATCAGACAATTTCGGCCGTCCTGAGCACCTGTTAGATAACCAATAAGCGTGTCATGAAGCGTTAAGCGTAGGACACTGATCTTAACCATCTTGGTTAGTCCTCCTCCCCAAATACACCTTGCCATGGATTATCGGCCAGAACGTTTGTTTCACTTTGAATTTGACCCGTTCGATTATCCGGACTGATTTTTCCTTCGAGAAGGGCTTTTACGGCCTGAAGTTTTTCTTGAGGTATCAGCATTAGTTCCATTTTGAGTCCTTTAGCGACAAGCGCCAGGTTATCTAGCCTTGGATTGCCATTGGCTTCAAGACGCTGGTATTGTTGCCTTGGCATGCCCACGCGCATGAACATATCTTCTTGCTTGTAGCCCAGTTCCTTGCGCCGCTGCTTAAGTTGATCGTGAATAGAGCTCATTTTTTGTTAAAAAGAAATAAAAACGTTGCTTTTCATTGTTAATGAAACATATTAGTTTCATTTATTTCTTATAGCAACGTAAATGTTTCTTTTTGATTTTTGGGCAAAGGATAAGAAGAAACAATGTCCTTTCTGATTATAAAGATGCCTCAGTTCTGACTCTTTGTCCGAAGACGACCGCTTCATTTCGGAAGAGCCTGCCCCGGTCAGGGAATGCCGGGGGATTGCCAGAGCCGTTAGACCGCGTAAGCTGCTAGCTATTCATGGCTCTGGATGCCCGTTTCCCGACGGGCATGACGGGCGCTTATGGATTTAGCTGAAACATCTTGCTGATCAGGTAAATAAATAGCCGTGACGCATCAACCGACCATTTGAAAATCCTTGGGTAACAATCGCCACTATTCAGGTTAACTTTTATTCTGCGTCCACTCGGTGTTGACAAACAGCGACTCCACTTTTTGTCTTGCCCAAGGTGTCTTGCGCAAAAACGTGAGACTGGATGCAACGCTGGGATTACTGGTGAAACATTTGATGTTGATTAGATTGCCTAATTCTTCCCAGCCGTAATGCTCGACCAAGCGGGTAACGAGGCTTTCCAGAGTAACGCCGTGCAATGGATCGGTAATCCCGGACTTAGGCATTTGAAGGCGATTTTGCTGGTTTGCTGTCATTCTTTTTGGGCTCGGCTTTTTTAACGCGGATCTTGTTGCCGGCGACATTTTTGCCGTTAAGAACAAGAACGGCCGCTTTGGCTTCACCTGGATTCGGCATTTCAACATAGCCAAACCCTTTGGACAAATGGGTTTCTTTATCTTTAACCAGGGTACAAGATTGGACTTTACCGTGAGCCTGGAACATGACCAGCAGTTCGGCTTCTGTTGTGGAACGTGCAAGATTGCGGATTAATAATTTCATGTATTCATTTCGTTAGGGTGGAGAGCTGCACTATACAGTTTCTGAATCAATCATTCACTTCTAATGACATGACTCGAATCGATTCAAAACAGCTCACTGATTTTATTAAGAACTGCTGCTTAGCCCCCCTGCTATTCGTGGAATGTGATGACCTTGCGTAAGCCTTGATGATCGAGTACTTCTACCGTTTTACCGTTGACGCTGATCAGTTGCTGCCGTATCAACTGCTGAAGGATGCGTGAAAATGTTTCAGGTCTTACGGACAGCCGGGAAGCCAGCACCTGTTTGGGTGTGTCCCATTGGAGGGTGTAGCGATCCGGTTGGTCGGGTGGTGCTGATTGTAACAAAAACTGAATCACACGAACGCTGGCGTTTTGTAAGGTCAACTGATCAATTTCCTTGATGGCGTTGTGCAAGCGCCGACTCATATCGCCGAGCATGTGCAAACAAAGCTCATTGGATTCCTGTAAAAACCCCAGAAATACACTCATGTCGATCATCCATAATTGACTGTCGCGAACCGTTTTTGCGCTGACCGGGAATTGATTATGTTTAAAAAACATAACCGCTTCTGCAAACGTTTGACCCGCTTGAATAAGATCGATGACTTTTTCTTCGCCTGCGGGTGATAACCGGTACAGTTGAACCAACCCTTGCTGTAACCAAAAAAAATGGCGGGCGACATCGCCGCAATGAAATAAATGCTCACCTTCTTTAACTTCAAGCAGACGAGCCGTCTCCCGAATTTGCTGAAATTGTTCATCGTTTAATCCGGCAAATAAAAAATTACGCCGTAAATCATTCAGGCCTTGCTCATTCATTTGAAACTCACTTGATTTAGATCAAGGACAATGTAACCGCAGGGCCGTTATTCTGACAATTAAAAGATGGTCAGCCTTAATCAGCGGCCTGGCTGAGTGATGCTGGATTGGTTGAAGACACGATTCGCGTTAATCGTTGAAAGGACATCAATGCCGTCATTCCTGCATGGATTGCCGAAATCCAGGTCACAAGGATGTGAAAGTCCAACGCCATCCATGGCCGGGTTCACTAGGATACTTGGCAGACACACCTGTACCTTTAATTCAGTAGGAAAGGCGTAGGTACGTATCAGTACGCATAGTTTTTTCAAATTGACTCTATATACTCAACCGGACGGTACGAAATCATTTCTACCTGCATAAATCGAATCCACTACCTAACCATGGCTCAGGCCGGGAGATTCATCCAATGATGCTCGAACCTGTTGCACTGAAAGATTTTTTTATTACTTTTTTTTCATCGGCCCTGGTCATTTTGGCGGGAGCGAGTTACGCCCTGCTCTATGCCTGGTCTCATCTTTCACAAAAAAGGGCTTACAGACTCTTGGCTTATCTTGCCTACGCCGTATTAGTGATTGCCGTTGTAGTGTTAAGTCGGGCAGCCAATTTTTCAGGGTATTGGTTACTGATTTCAGTAGCGATGCTCGTGGGTTATTTTTTTGCACCGATAGCCATTTGGCATCTTTGCATTAAAACGCACCCGTCTGAACACGCACCTGCAGATCGATAACTATTTAGCCCAGCAAAAACGCGTTTGTTAGCAACCGCCTTAATACCTTCACCATCAACCTAACCCTACAGGAGAACATCCGATGACTGAAACCCCACCCCTTTGGGCCTCAGAGTCATTCTGGAAAAAAACGGCCATCTGGGTCACTGCAGGATCATTTTTGATTCTGGTTGTTTTGACCTTTGATTCTTTAAGTCAAACCACGGCCGGCAGCAAACGTGTGCCCGGCTATGCCGTAATCAATAAGAAAATTGATTACCGCTTTGATAAAGCGGTTAACAAGTTTATGCCGGTCATCGGCGATGATGAGTTACTGTTCGGTCAAGCCTTGTCTGAAGAGGACGCTAAAGCCTTGGTCGACTTGGGCAAAAAAACCGTGCAATCCAAAAACTGCATGAACTGCCACACCTTATTGGGCAACGGGGCTTACTATGCACCCGATCTGACCAAAGCCTGGCTGGATCAGGGCTGGGTATCGCCAGAACTGCGCGAGGACCTTATGGTCAAGTTTCTGATGGATCCAGAAAAAAACGCCAGGACCTTCGGCAGTAACCGGAAAATGCCGAATCTTAAAATTACCGAAACGGAAGCCAAAGGCATTGTGGCCTTTTTAAAGTGGATGTCCAGCATCGACACCAACGGCTTTCCCTATAACTTTAAAACCATTGAAGCAGAGGAGTGATCATGAGCACAGAAGGATCAGAAGCGGTCATTCAACAGGCCTCGGGGTGGCTTGATAAAGCGCGCACCCAATGGCAGCATTTCAACACCTGGCTGGAACTGGACAGCAGTCATTTAAGCCCGGGCAGACAGCTATCGGTCAAATACTTTACCGTGGCCGTCATCCTGTTTTTTGCGCAAATCCTGTTTGGATTACTGGCGGCAACACAATTTCTAGCTCCTGGATTTTTGTACGAAATTTTGGATTTCAGCGTCAATCGGATGGTGCATATCAATGCCATGGTGGTATGGATGCTCTATGGTTTTATAGGCTGTGTCTACTGGTTGCTGGAAGAAGAAAGCGGCACCGAGATCGTCGGATTAAAACTCGGCAATATCGCATTTTGGGTACTCACCTCGGCTGTCACAGTGGTGGTCCTGGTTTATTTGCTGATACAGATTGGTCCCGGCAAAGATTCCAGTCTCTGGCTGATCAACGAAGGCCGCGAGTATATTGAAGCGCCAAGATGGGCCGATATCGGCATCGTTGTCGTTATTTTGATCTTTTTCTATAACGTGGTGGCAACTTTCAGCAAAGGCAAATGGTCCGGCATCGCCGGGGTATTGACTCTGGACTTGATTGCGCTGGCCGGTCTTTATGTCGCAGGCATGTTTTATATGACCAACATTACCCATGACCAGTACTGGTGGTGGTGGGTTATTCACTTATGGGTTGAAGCAACCTGGGAAGTGCTGGTTGGCGTTATCATGGCCTGGTCGTTGATGAAGCTGTTGGGCGTAAAGCGCAAGATTGTCGAGATCTGGCTCTATATTGAAGTCGCATTGATGTTCGGCTCCGGTATTCTCGGACTGGGGCATCATTATTTCTGGATAGGCACGCCGGAATACTGGCTGACCATAGGCGGCTTTTTCTCTGCGCTGGAACCGATTCCTCTGGTGGCAATGGTCGTCCATGCGCTTTATGATGCCGGTACGCATTCGTTTAAAAACAGTAACCATCCTGCGGTAGCCTGGATCATAGCTCAAGCGTTCGGAAATTTTTTCGGTGCCGGTGTCTGGGGTTTCATGCATACCCTGCCACAAATCAATTTATATACGCACGGAACACAATGGTCCGCATCACATGGCCATCTGGCATTTTTCGGCGCGTATGCGACAATCAATATCGCCTTTTTCTATCTGGCAATCCAGCATTGGCGGGGTAATGTCTGGATGGGCGGCGGCATGGCCAATAACTGGCGCTGGAAATGGGCGTTAGGCTTGTTAAACGGCGGCGTGCTGGGCATGACGATTGCGTTGTTGATTGCTGGCTATGAACAATCGTTTATCGAACGTGCAGTGGGCGGTTCGACATGGGGCGGTTACTTCGATGCTCAAAATCATCCTGCGTTTGTCAGTGCAATGGCGTGGCGGTTATTTTTCGGACTGGTCACCGCAGCAGGCTTTGTTCTGCTGGTCTGGGATTTGATGACTATAGGCAAAACGGAAACCCGGAAAGCCCAAGTCATCGAGTAAAGACTACGGAAGATTTTTTAACTGAAGTTTCCCGGTTTTTATAGGGATTATTTGTGTCGCTACCGCGACGCTTATGTGGAGTCGGTTCGCGGACCGACGACCGCGATACTGCTACGAAACCCATCCTTGGGTTTCGCCCTTCGGGCCAGCTAAAGCTGTTCAAAATCGTTCCCGCCGATTTTGTCTTTGCTTGTCCAAAGAAAAGTATCCAAAAGAAAAGACACCCGAAGGCCGCTGCATCCTGCGCGCTGACGATTTTGCCGAGGGTTTTCGGAAAGGCTATCCCTAGCCCTCCGAAAACGAGCGGCATCCCTGCCGCTCCCCTAACGGGCTATTCTCGGCAAAATCACCAGTGCTCGGCGCGGCCTAACGGGACACAGGTGAGAACTCGGAGTCAAATCAATTTGGCTGAAGGTTCTTAATATTCAGGTAAACTTAACCCAACACACCGTTCAAACCGTCAAATACCGCTTGACCATGGTTTCGTTGAGTTCCCCCATGGCCCCGGTTGCAACTGAGCGACCGCGTTCCATGATGCAAAAACGGTCGGCTACTTTTCGGGCGAATGGTAGTTTTTGTTCAACCAGCAACACAGTCACCCCCAGTTCCTTATTGATTTTTGCGATGGCCTGATGCACTTCATCCTTAGGCTTGACGTCAGCCGCAGTTAAAGGGGATGCAATCCCTTTAGATTTGTTTAAACGCATAATCACATCGCCGATTTCACTGACAATGTTAGGTTGTATGCCTTCGGTCGGTTCATCCAGAATCAACAAGCGAGGATTGAGCACCAAGGCTCGGCCAATCGCCAATTGCTGCTGCTGACCGCCTGATAAATCGCCACCACGGCGGTTCAACATTTGTTTCAGCACCGGAAATATCTCGAAAATATGGTCAGGTATCGACTTGATGCCCAATTTACGCGCGGCACGCAGTCCGGTCTTCAGATTTTCCTCAACCGTCAACAGCGGAAAAATCTCCCGGCCCTGAGGCACGAAACCGATTCCCATTGCGGCACGGTGTTCCGCTTTTGCCGACACCAGTGGCTGCCCTTCAAACTGGATCTGACCGGCTTTGACCGGCGTCAGGCCCATAATGCATTTAAGCAGTGTGGTTTTCCCTACACCGTTGCGCCCCATCAAACAGACACAGGCACCTTGCGGCACATCCAGATTCAGATCCCATAATGTATGACTTTCGCCATAATATTGATCTAACGAAGTAATTGTCAGCATCATTCCCCCAAATAAACCTGAATCACGCGTGGATCATTCTGCACTTCATCCATCGTTCCTTCCGTCAACACGGAGCCTTCGTGCAATACCGTGACTTTATTGGCAATAGAACGGACAAATTCCATATCGTGTTCTACGACCACAATCGAGCGCTCTCCTTTAAGAGACGATAACAGCTCAGCCGTTCTGTCGATTTCCTGATGCGTCATACCGGCCACCGGCTCATCTACCAGCATGACTTTAGGTTCCTGCATCAACAGCATGCCGATTTCCAGCCATTGTTTCTGTCCATGTGAAAGCGCTCCGGCTCGTTGCCGGTTAAGTTCCGACAAACCTATCGTTTTAAGGACATGGTCAATTTTATCCAGCTCTTCCGAATTGAGGCGATAAAGCAGCGTTGACCACACTTTTTTATTGGCTTTCAGCGCTAATTCGAGATTTTCGAACACACTGAGCTGTTCAAAGACACTGGGTTTTTGAAATTTACGGCAAATGCCCGCTTCAGCAATAGATGCCTCATCCATTTTCAACAAATCGATGGTTTGCCCAAAAAAGACGGCGCCGGTGTCCGGCCGGGTCTTACCGGTAATGACATCCATCAAGGTCGTCTTTCCTGCTCCATTCGGCCCGATCAGACACCGCAACTCTCCATCATCAATATACAAGGACAGTTTATTCAGCGCTCTGAAACCGTCGAAACTGACGCTGACATCTTCCAGATACAGAATGGGACCGTGCGTAGTATCGATTTCGCCTTCATGGAAAGGGCGACCGACTTTGACGGATTCGTCATTAGCCGGTTCAAGAGTAATATCAATCATGCCTCAGCCTCCCGCCGTTTGCGCAATAACCCGGCAATGCCATCGGGTAACAATACGGTCACCAGAATAAATGCCGCCCCCAAACTGAACAGCCAGATTTCCGGCATCAACCCGGTCAACACGGTTTTGCTGAAATTCACCAATACCGCACCAATAATGGCACCGTACAATGAACCCCGACCACCCATCGCAACCCAGACAACAATTTCCAACGAATTTAACGGTGAAAACTCACTGGGGTTGATGATGCCGACCTGAGGTACATATAAGGCACCGGCAATCCCGGCCAGCATGGCAGAAAATACGAATAACCACAGCTTGAACATTTCGACGCGATAGCCCAAAAAGCGGACCCTGGACTCCTGATCACGAATCGCTGTCACGACCCGTCCCAGCTTGGTATTAACCAACCAGCGGCTGAATAGAAACGCAGCGATCAGAATCGATCCGGATAGAAACAACAAGGTGAGCCTGACCGCTTCCGATTGAATATTAAATCCCAAAATGTCCTTGAAATCGGTCAGTCCATTGTTGCCGCCAAAGCCCATTTCGTTGCGAAAAAAAGCCAGCATCAGTGCGTAAGTCAGAGCTTGGGTAATAATGGAAAGATAAACACCGGTGACCCGCGAGCGAAAAGCCAGCCAACCGAAGACAAAAGCCAGCAAACCCGGCACCAGCATGACCATCAGCATGGCAAACCAGAAATGATCAAAACCGAACCAGTACCAGGGTAATTCCTTCCAATTCAAAAACACCATAAAATCAGGCAACAGCGGATCAGCATAAACGCCCCGAGTACCGATTTGACGCATCAAATACATACCCATTGCATAACCGCCCAACGCGAAAAATGCGCCCTGCCCCAATACTAAAATACCGCAATAGCCCCAGACCAGATCCAGCGATAAGCCCACCAGCGCAAAAGTCAGGTATTTGCCCAGCAATGAGACGGTATAAGCTGAAAAGTGCAGCGGCGAATCGACCGGAAAAATCAGATTAAATAACGGTACGATTAGCGTCACACCAGCAATCAGCGCAAGGACCACCACACCTGTTTTGTCATGACTGAATAACAGCGATTTCATTTGGCCTCCACTGCGCGTCCTTTCTGCGGAAATAAACCGCTGGGACGTTTTTGTATGAACAGAATGATAAAGACCAGCACCAGAATTTTGGCCAATACGGCCCCTGCGTAAGGTTCGAGAATTTTATTGGCAATCCCCAACGAGAAACCGGCGACCAGGGTGCCCCATAGATTACCGACCCCACCAAACACCACGACCATAAAAGAGTCAACGATATAGGCCTGTCCCAGATTGGGCCCGACATTGGTAATCTGACTCAACGCGACACCGGCAACGCCTGCTATTCCGGAGCCCAGGCCAAACGTCATCGCATCGACCTTATCGGTAGGTATGCCCATAACCTTGGCCATACCCCGATTCTGCGCAACCGCACGCACTTCCAGACCCAGCCGGGTGCGTTTGAGAATCTGCAGCAACAGGACGAAAACCATCAAACAAAACACCAAAATATAAAACCGGTTCCAGGTCAGGGACAGAAAATCGTTAATTTGCAATGAACCGCTCATCCATTCGGGCGTCGTAACACTGCGGTTCAAAGGCGAAAATATCGAGCGTACCGTTTGTTGTAAAAACAAACTGACGCCAAACGTTGCAAGCAGCGTCTCCAGCGGACGGCCGTATAAAAACCGGATAATCCCGCGCTCGATCGCAATACCTACCAACCCCGATATCAAAAAGGCCGCGGGAATCGCCATGACAATCGATAAGCCCAAATGATCGGGCATCATTTGTTGAATGACATACGTGGTATAAGCACCCAGCATCATCAACTCGCCGTGAGCCATATTGATGACGCCCATAACCCCAAATGTAATCGCCAATCCGATGGCCGCGAGCACCAGCACTGCGCCGAGACTCAAACCAAAAAACAGCGTTTCCAGGATGCTGTAGAACTGAATTCGGGCATTGATTTCAGACAAGATCAGTTTTGCCTGTTTTCTGACATCGGCATCAGTTTCCAGGTATTGACCGGAGCTGTCTTTTTCCATCAGTACATTCAGGCGATTGACGACTTCCTGATTGTTAAAATTCTTCAGCGTGACTAAAGCGGTCAAACGAATGGCTTTGTCTTCGCTCTTTAAATCCTTCAACGCAAAAATCATTTGCATCGCTTCCAGAACCGTTTCATCGCGTTCTGTTGTTTCCATTTGCCTGAGTAAAGCCAGCGTATTGTCGTCGGTAGCCTTGATCAAGCCATTGACCGCAGCCAGTCTGACGGAGGCATCTTCAGACTTCAATTCAAGCTGTCCAATCAATTTACGGAGTTTGACCCGAATCGTGTTGGTCAGATTTATCTTGTTCACTTCGGAACGGGGTTTATTGCCCAAATCTTCTCCAGTGATCGCATCAATGAGCTGATAGCCCTCACTAATCTCGGTGGCAATGACCAGTTGCTCATTACTGGCAACCTGATATAACTTTCCGTTGAGCAAGGCCTGCAAAACAGTCAAGGTTCTAGGATGATTCACCTCACCCAATTGCTCCAGGGCCTGTTCTCTGTCGGCCATAGCCCCTTGTTTCAAGCGATTTAAACTATCCAGTAAGGTAACCTGAGGGTTCATTTCCTGGCTATTAGCCTGTCCCGCCCATAAACAAACAAGCAGTGTCAGAGCTAACCACCCATTAAATCGTTTCAGTGAATTCGCTTTCATAATTTCTCCAAAATTTCTTACCGGCATGTGTGTGAGATTAAGCCTATTTATTCAGAGCACTAGGCCATTTAACTTTGCGGTATTTCCGCCATCCCGGGCGGTCTAGGTGAAGGTTGGGGTTTGCGTTAAAGCCGTAACCCATCCTTTCGAAGACATGACAGTTCAGGTTCAACCATTTTTAACTATTCAGTATTTTTGTTGGATGGGCGCAGACTTTTGATTTCCAGGAGTCGTGAAGTCATTCCTGTAAATCTTAAGTCTACGCCCTGTAAGAACCTTGCTGAACAGCAACTAACTTTTTAAAGATCGATCAATAATTCTGACCTGAGCATTTCTTGGTTTCAGTGTTGAAATTTCCGCAACTGATAGGCGGGGTCCAGTCAGCAATAATCGGTTTGCTTTCAGGCAGGAAATCAGACCAGGCGTCCCCGTCTACGACTTTGTTGGTTTGCCATACAGTCAAAAATTGTCCGTCTTCCTGAATTTCACCGATCAATACGGGTTTGCTGATGTGATGATTTGGCAGCATTTTGGACATACCGCCGGTAAGGTTGGGGTATTCAACGCCGATAATGGCTTTTTGGACGGCATCAGGATCGGTGGTACCGGCTTTCTCTACCGCTTTCACCCACATGTTGAAACCGATGTAATGCGCTTCCATAGGATCATTGGTCACCCGTTTTGGATTTTTGATGTAGTCCTTCCATTGTTGGATAAACGCCGCGTTCTTGGTGGTATCAACACTCATAAAGTAGTTCCATGCCGCCAAATGACCGACCAACGGTTTGGTATCAATCCCGGATAATTCTTCTTCACCTACCGAGAATGCTACCACAGGAATATCTTCAGCAGAGATGCCCTGGTTTCCCAATTCTTTGTAAAAAGGAATGTTGGCGTCGCCATTGATAGTTGAAACGACAGCCGTCTTTTTACCGGCAGATCCGAATTTTTTGATATCGGCAACAATGCTTTGCCAATCCGAATGACCGAACGGTGTATAGTTGATCATGATATCTTTTTCATCAACGCCTTTGGCTTTCAGATACGCTTCCAGAATCTTGTTCGTAGTGCGCGGATAAACGTAATCGGTTCCGGCCAGCACCCAACGTTCGGCTTTAAGATCATTCATCAAATAATCCACAGCCGGAATCGCTTGCTGGTTAGGCGCAGCACCGGTGTAGAAGACGTTTTTGGACGATTCTTCACCTTCGTACTGAACCGGATAGAACAACACGCCGTTTAACTCTTCGATGACCGGCAATACCGATTTACGAGAAACCGATGTCCAGCAACCGAAAATGGCCGCGACCTTATCCTTGGTCAATAACTCCCGGGCTTTTTCAGCAAACAAAGGCCAGTTGGAGGCCGGATCGACGACGACCGGCTCCAGCTTTTTACCCAGTAAACCGCCTTTTTTGTTTTGTTCTTCGATCAACATCAACATGGTGTCTTTCAGCGTGGTTTCGCTGATGGCCATAGTGCCCGACAAAGAATGTAAAACACCGACCTTGATGGTTTCTTCAGCAACCGCTGCTCCGGCACCGGTCAATAACGTGACCAAAATGCCCATTTGAGTCAATGTGCGTAAAGATATATCAATTATCTTCATAGATAGCTCCGATTATGAATACAGTAAAATATGAAATACAGCAGAGTCAGCAACTCGCCTAAATTTGATATTGGAAATTAAGAGAAACCGCATTGACGTCATCGCCGTCAGCGTCGGAACTAAAATCGCCAACCCCTTTAGTCAACCTGTCTCCATAGAGCCAGCTGAGACCAACCCGGGCATTGTGACCGTCGATGACATAATTGACGCCTAACTCATACACATTTCTATTCGTGCTGTTGTTCGGCATTGTGTTGACATAACGAACAAACGGCTGAATCAGGCCGATACCGACTTTTTGCGGGAATAAATACATGGCACTCACATCGTAGGCGTTGCCTTCAAACATTGCGAAACCAGGTGCTACAAAATCAGGATCAGTTGCAGGTAGATTTCTTGTATTAGAATTTTTTAATCTATCTCTTGAACTCATATTGAATCCTGAAATTTCATAATTCTTATATTCGCCATTCAAGGTAATAACACCCCCGTTACCCAAAACTTTTTCCATCAAAACATCAACAGAAGTGGCCCGTAAATCTCCAGAATCACCAACAATACCCGCGCCATCTTCCTGATATTGATTGGAAACGGCAACGGTCAAAATATCACCCCCCTTACCGTAATACGTGCCTGAGGTGTAATAACCCGGATTTTTTTCAACTTCCCAGAAGTTATAAGAAACCCGTTGCGCATAAAGCAGATTGTCATCCTTGTTTGCACCTCCTCTCAAACCCTGAAAAACACCTACGGCATATTGAAAACGACCTTCAAAAAAGGCACCCCAAACGGTAGCACCGTCATCCCGACCAAACGATCCAGCCGATGTGCCGTCACTCCGGATAGTTGTATTGAAATCAGAAGGCTCAAACGGCGTACCGACACTGTAAATGTTATAAACGCTGCTGTAGAAAGGACCGTTCATTTCACGGCGTTCGGCGGGAACCAGCATACGGCCTACCCAAAGGTTGTACATGGGATCGATCTCAAACTTACCGATCGCATCCAGCAAACGTACTTCACCACCACTGTTACAGGTTTGACATTCCGTGTTGATTTCCAGCTTGATATACTCATGAATCTGAGCGTTTAAATACAAACGCATATTGTCCACAGTAAAATCATTGGACCATCTACTATCATCGGCTGCGGACTCTTGAGCAAAAAAACTGGTACGCAAACCAGCACCCAGACTCAGCCATTTGGTATCATCGATCTTGAACGTCGCACCCGCAAGGGATACGGACGAATATCCTGCAACAGCAGCAGTCAATAGCACAGACGGCAAAAGACTGCGAAAAGGTTTGTGTGCTTTATGCTCGTATAAACCACTCATGGTAAGCCCCCAAAATAATAAGCTAGTTTGTTGAATCCACATCGAAACGATGTAAACAAAGCCATAAACGCTCGGCTGATGAGGATTATTTGAGGACAGAGAAATTTACACAATGCGTCAAATAACTCATCAGTTAAATGACGTATTGGCTAAAAATGTGTTTGATTTTAAAGTGCAAAGATTTAAAAGCATTCCTGTAGCCTGGATGAAGCACCGCATCATCCGGGAGAAAAATGGAAATAGGTATTTTGTAGGGAGGCCTTGCGTGTAAAATCTGCATTTTTGATTTAGCAGGTATTTACGTGGAGAAATCGTGGAAAGAGGCACTGTTCGCGTGAGTGTTGAAAGGACTTCAATGCCGTCATTCCGGCATGGACTTTCGGAGCCGTTAGACCGCGTAAGCGAATCCAGGTCACAAGGATATGAAAGTCAAACGGCATCCATGGCTTCTGGATCCCGGAAATCCCTGTCGGGGCGACACCCACTATTTAGGCAAACATAGCCATAGAAAAGGTATTCACAGAAAACAAATTACCTTTACATAATGCAGAAATTTATGAGCAAACTCTTTCTCATGTCTACATACGGAGGTCTATGTTGGAGGTTGCATGGAACGCCCATTGGGTAAAACGGCTTTACGAGAAAACTCTCGATAGGTGGTGACTAACAAGCCTATTTTGTAGGATCGGGCCCTGCCCGCGATTGAACCACATTTGGACGCGGGCAGGGCCCGCTCCTACGAAACGGCCTAAGAGTCATAGGGTGACGGACTATTGTGAATCCCGCTGAATATACCTTTCGCACTCCAAATTTCGGCAGTGCTTAAGGAGGCAACGGGTTGTTCGGCAAAGGCTTTGCCAGCATGGATGCTGGCATAGAGCCTATAGGGATGTATTTACGGCGTCCTTTGACGGGCAACCCGGTGCCGAATTTCGATCTATGATGGGTATAATTACTAAAAATCAAGCATAAACCGGTTGAAAGGCCTGCTCGGGATTGGCGACCGGTCCGTTGCCGTCCCAATAAGGCGACAGTTTTCTTAATGTTGCCACGATACCCGGCATGACTTTCAATACCTCGTCGACTTCGCTCATCGTGTTATAGCGCGAAAATGAGAATCTGATCGTTCCATGGGCCGCTGTATAAGGAATCTGCATGGCCCGCATCACATGCGAGGGTTCCAAAGAACCCGAAGTACACGCCGAACCACTGGATGCGGCGATACCGGCTTTATTCAGCAGCATCAATATCGATTCACCTTCTATATATTCAAACGCAATATCGGTGGTGTTAGGCAAACGGTTGTCCAAATCACCGGTAATAAAGCAATGCGGTATCTGCTCAACGATGCCCTGCTCCAGGCGGTCGCGCATCGCTTTAACCTGGATATTTTCATATTCCATAAATTCCATCGCCAGTTCGCAGGCTTTTCCCAAACCGACGATAGACGCCGAGTTTTCGGTGCCCGCACGGCGTCCGCGTTCTTGATGCCCGCCGCGAAGCATGGGACGATAGCGCGTACCTCTGCGTAAATACAACACGCCAATGCCTTTAGGGGCATGCAATTTATGTCCGGAGATCGACAGCATGTCAATTTTGGTATCTTGCAACATCATCGGAATTTTGCCGACCGCCTGCACGGCGTCGGTATGAAACATCACGCCGGCTTCATTCGCCATTTCAGCCATTTCAACCACCGGAAAAATCGTTCCGGTTTCGTTGTTTGCCCACATCACCGAGACAATCGCGACCTGATCGGACAGTAATTTTTTATAAGCCTCAAGATTGAGGCGTCCGCATTTGTCCACCGGTAAACGATGAATCGTATAACCTTCTTTTTCCAGATGTTCACACAAATTCAAAATCGCCGGATGCTCAACCATCGTGGTGATGATCTCTTTTTTGTTAGGCTGGGCTTTGATCGCCGAAAGAATGGCCGTAGAGTCAGATTCGGTTCCGCAGGAAGTGAATATGATTTCCGAATCGTGTTCAGCCCCTATCAGTTGCTGAACCTGGCTGCGAGCATGTTTTATACCTCTGGCAACACCATCGGCAAATCTATGGATGGAAGAAGGGTTACCGAATTGCTCGGTAAAATACGGAATCATCACATCGACCACTGCATTGTCCACTTTTGTGGTGGCATTGTTATCCAGATAGATATCAGGCATGACTGGCCTCCTGTATCGTCACTAATTTGGGCATTTGCGAGGCAGGCACTACCTTGATGAATTCACCCAGCACTTCCATCAAGCGCTGCTGAATACCGGCAATAGTCATAGCTGCCATCTGGCAACCGTTGCAGGCCCCGGTCATATTGACGTAGGCCGTGTTTTCGACCACCTCGACCAACTCCACGTCGCCACCGTCCGCCATCAATTGCGGCCTTAATGAATCCAGCACCGCTTCAATTTTTTTGATCCGCTGCAAGTTGGTCAATGGTTTTTTCTCGGCGATAACCGGTGTCTCTATGGGCGCCGCATCCGGATTGAAACTTTCACCGCGTTCTTTCAATACCCGCTCAAGAATATTTTCTATATCCTCATGACACGCCGCACAACCACCACCCGCCTTGGTGAAATTGGTAACATCCTCTACCGTGCGAAGTTTATTGGCCCAGACCATTTCTTCGATCATGACGGCATCGATCGCAAAACATTTACAGATCAACGCGCCCTCTTCATGATCGTCTTTCCATTCTTCTCCGCGATAATTGGCAACAGCGGCCTGCAATGCTTCGCGGCCCATTACCGAACAATGCATTTTTTCAGGCGGTAGGCCATCCAGTTCCTGCGCGATATCCTGATTGCTGACTTTAAGCGCATCATCCAGGGTCATGCCTTTAATGATTTCGGTCAATACCGATGAAGAAGCAATCGCTGATCCGCAACCGAATGTTTGAAATCCCGCTTCCTCGATGACTTCAGTATCTTCATTGACTTTTAGTGTCAATCTCAATGCATCGCCGCAACTGATGGAGCCCACTTCCCCGATGGCATTCGCCCCGGCAACCGCACCGGCATTTTTTGGATTAAAAAAATGATCTTTAACTTTGTCTGAATAATCCCACATGGCTATTTCCTCGGTATCTTTAAGAACAGGTTTTTGTGGGTGCGCCGTTATCGGTGGTCGTAAATGACGAACCACACGCACAGCTTTTCACCGCGTTGGGATTGGTAAATTTGAAACCGGAGCCATCAAGACTGTCTATAAAATCAATAGACATGCCGTCCAGCATAGGCAAGCTGATGGGATCGATCAAAACTTTAACTTCCCCGCAATCGATTTCGGTATCGCCTTCATTTTTTTGTGATTCCAGTTTCAGACCGTATTGCATCCCCGAACATCCACCATCGCTGACCTCAATACGCAGTCCTGCCGAGGGTTTATCGGAACTAGTAATAAACCGGCCGACTGCCTTAATGGCGTTTTCAGTTAATGTAATCATCGTAAATCTCCAGGAAAGTTTGGCATTGATTTTGTAGTTATCCTAAGCAACGCCCATGCCAGACAGTTAAGTCACTCGTAAGTCACTGATAGTTCTTATTAAGTGCTAAATCATAGAGATGTCAGGCAGGGCTGTTTAACAACAATCAAAACAATATGTAGCATCTGCTACAAAATCCAACCGGGAGACCAACGTGAACATAAATGACCTGGATATAGGCGATGTCGTCTACGCCGCAAAAGACATTACCGACGACGGCTCCATGCCGGAAAGCACTGAAGGCGAAACGCTGGCCCAAGCCGGTGCCAGAGGCGTTATCGTCATGAAAGGCCATATTGAAGAAACACCCGAAAGCCATGTTTTTTTGGTACGTTTTGAGGATGAAACCCTGACTTTGGGCAGGCCTATCGGCTGTTGGGAGGAAGATTTAATGAGTGAGGCGGGGTAAGTTGTGATTACCGGGTTACGCTGTAGTTGTCTTAGCTTGAGAAATTAACATTACATAGGTTGGGTTAGCTCGCGTCTAACCCAACCTGCACTGATCAAGACATCAGGCCGCTTTTTCGGCCAGGGTATATTCCAGAAAATCAGCGCAATCGGCGGCTATGATTTCAAACCCTAAGCGTTTGCAATAGCGTATTTCCTTGTCTGTGGGATTTTTGCGTAAAACCCAACCTTTGGGTTCTGCGGCGGAATAAACGATATCGCTCATCACCATCCGTTCGGAATCCCGATTCAACGGCAGGCCCATCAATAAATATTTTTTACCGATGCGGTATTCCTTTAAAAAATCAGGAATCGCAAATCCTCCCATCAGTTCGGTAATGTAATCGACATAATCGGCATCTGAGGCAATGTAATTGGAAATTGGCCGGGGCGTCCCCATCGGTTTGAATAAAACCGGGAGATTTTTATTGACGGCGGTTTGTTCGATTTCCGCATACTCACTGCCGTTATAATGAAAAATCTTGAAGCGGTATTGAGCTGCCGTGATCCGAGCCACACCGACGATCAAGGTATGCTCTGTGTCCGCATAGCTATCCTGCAATTGAGTATCCCGATTGACATCGACCACATATTGAGGCCGCCAGCTTGCAAGCCAGTCGTGCACTGAAGCTCTTCCCCACTGCCCTTCTGCATAGAGTTTATCCAGAAAACCGGTAACGTAATTACGGCCGCGTTTTAACTCGCGGTTCATCGCCGCTCTGGGAAACTCATACATCAACTTGGGCGCCATCGGTTGCCCGTCATTCATTGCCAGAATCAGACTGTTACTGTCAGCTGGAATCGGTTCACCTGTAATTTTATGCTTGGAATCGAACAAAACGCCAGGCCCTAAATAAGGCACGACTTTATTCTCGTAAAGACCGTTTAAAATTTCTGCAAATACATCGCTAGTCATGGTGAGCTCCCGCTTGAATGGTTATTTATCAGCACTGAGCAATTTTTAAACCAATCCTGATAGATCTGCCTGAACAGGCTATTAAACGGGGTGTTTGAAATAAAAGGAGCCACATCTGAACATCACCTTTACGACATAACAGCAAGGAATGTGTGGTTTAGTACAAAGTTACCAAGAGTGCTGGGCTGGATAGAAAGCAGCAAATCCCAGTTTGAACTTTTCGTAGCTTTGACGGTTGGCGCAAGCCTTGCGAGGAACGCCGTAAACCCATCCATGGGGGCTTGACGGCAGCGTCCTTGCTGCCGACTGGCTACTACATTCGCGTTAATAGTGGGCGTCGCCCCGGCAGGGATTGCCGGGGTCCAGAAGCCATGGATGGCGTTGGACTTTCACATCCCTGTGACCTAGATTCCGGCAATCCATGCTGGAATGACGGTGTTGATTTACTTTCAACTACTAACGCGAACAGTGCCTTCTTTATCATCACTGGAAATTGCTGGGATATAACAGCGTTCTTGGACACACATACGCCCAAGTCTCAAAATACAGAATGTTGCTTATGACGGCTGAGACTCCGCAAACTTGAGAAGTTCATGGGTTTGCGAGCGAATTTGTGCGACGACCAGGGGAGACAGTTGTGCTAGCCAGCGCGCGGGTATGCCTTGCACACCGTATCTCGCACCTGCCAGCATACCGGCCAGCGCGCCAGTCGTGTCGGCATCACCGCCCTGATTGACGGTAGCAATGAGGCAAGATTCGAAGCTGTCCGAATTGAAAAAATGATGCAGAATAGTCTGTACGGTATCGACAATATAGCCCGAGGCGTTGCCCGAATAAGGACTGTAGGCAAAGTCGCCGTGCTGGTTGATCAACCATTCGGCCTCTTGATAACACGCGTCCTTATCCTGTCCATGAATCAAGCGATTGACCATGCGGCCCAGCGCCAAAGTCGCCGCATCAGACAAGGGGTTGTGATGCGTAATGTGGCATTGCTGCAGGCTCCATTTCTCGAAATAATCAGGCCTGTTAAGGGTAGCCAAGACCACCGGCAGATTGCGCATACACGCGCCGTTTCCTGCTTCATCATCGCGCGGTAAACCGGATAACTCGCCCGTATCCCGGTAGCGCACTATTCCTCGTCTGCAGGTATTGCCTATATCCGGCGGATCGCTTTCCAGCCAGCTGACAAAATTGTCCGCGGCAGCACTGAGTTTCCATGACTGATGGTCGATAATCGCCTGCCCCAACGCCAGCGACATTTGCGTATCATCGGTCACCTCGCCGGCCGGCAAGGCCAACCAGCCGCCGCCGGTTATTTCTTTATGAATGCCGTAGCGATTTTGAATTTGTTTCGGCGATAAAAACTCTACCGTCGCGCCCAACGCGTCACCGCAGGCAAAACCCAGATAAGCGCCCAATGCTCTATCTATTCGTTCTTGTTTAGCCATTTTTTCCTCGCTTTACCGTTGCAAGTTGACCCGGTAATCACCGCCGATGACCAAATACTCGGATTCACCGCGTAAGGCATGATGAGGCAACAGTTCATTAAAAAAAATCAGCTTAACCATAGGCACTTCAACCTTCAGAATATAGGAACCGAATTCGCTGGCGATACTGCGACGGTCGGTAAAGGAAACAACGTTATTGAAACGTATGATTTTTTGATGCTTGTTTTCGTCTTCTATAATCCAGTCATCCAAATCATTGACGCCGCGATAAAGGGTTTTGTGGGTTGTCGCCGGAATTCGGAAGCGTTCGACAACCCACTGACAAAATTCATAGAGAAGATCCAGCTGCATATAGATGCAGTTAAATCACCCCCGGCAAAGCCGGGGGCTTATATCTGTTAGCCCCTCAAAGGGGCTTGTTCATGAACCGCCTAAAGGCGGATTTGCTTGCCCAAAGAGCGTCAGTTGCTCGTAACGTTCTTCTTCACGTTCTTGCTCGCGGATGTAATTCCTCACCATTTCTTCATCAAGGCCAACTGTTGATACGAAATAACCTCGTGCCCAGAAATTTTCACCTGTGAAATTCTTGGTCTTGCCCCTGAAGTTCCGAGCTATTGAAATCGCACTTTTGCCTTTGATGTATCCGACTACGTTGGATACCGCATATTTCGGAGGAATGCTGATGCACATGTGAACATGATCTACCATCAAATGACCTTCTACTATCTCACAGCCTTTTTGCCGAGCCAACTCATGAAATAACTGTCCCAAATGCTGCCGCAACCCACCAAACAAGGCTTTGCGTCTGCGCTTTGGAATAAACACCACATGGTATTTGCAATCCCACTTGCTATGACTCAAACTTTGATATTCTCTCATTTTCGATTCTCCTATCTTTTGGTCGAGATAAGAGCATCGTTGCGACCGCCTTA
>Ga0208244_100213_pt1 | contig 72616 bp, 69 predicted proteins | sample SubbioCR12Aug_5A_FD_184828 | JGI IMG/M metagenome (GOLD analysis project Ga0208244, IMG submission 184828) | Serpentinite rock and fluid subsurface biosphere microbial communities from McLaughlin Reserve, California, USA - CR12Aug_5A (SPAdes) | ecosystem: Environmental > Terrestrial > Deep... | reverse complement strand
ATCCGAAAAAAACCGTGATCGTATCTCTCAACCCCGCATTCTTCCGTTACAATTTTGGGTAAACGATTTTTAGGGTGCGCTGTAGGCTAAGTAAGTCAAGGGCTACAGAGCTGCGCAATTGGCTCAATAAAGTAGATATAACAGAAAAAAGCGTTCGCCCTGTGCGGGTCTAAGGGCAGAGGTTACCGATCACTACCAGATCAAATCATCCGGAATCTGGTATTGCGCATAAGCATCATCGGCGGTATCGGCGTTCTTTTTATCGACGTTAAAAACGATCACGCTGGCTGCATCGCGCGACTGTATTTTTCTTGCGGCTTCGGAAGATACCACTTCATAAGTCTGCCCCTGCTTGACTATGGCAAGTCGGCCCTCGGCAATTTGATCCCGCATTTCAGTTGAGACATAAATCCGCTTGACTTTATTATTGTCCGTAAAATTATAAGCCAAGCCATCACCCGCTGTGGGCAGCCGGTTTGATTCAATAATCTGTTTGATCTGGGCCGCCAACTGTTTTTGCTCTTCCTGCTGCTGGCGTATTTGATTAAGCTCTCGATCGCGTTCCAGCTTTTCGGCTTGGGCTTTTTGAGCCAGCTCTTTGGCCTCATCAACCACTTCAACGTTGTTTTTACGCTGCTGCTGGGTTTGTTTGCGTTTATCGGATTTAACGCTTTTGGCCTGAGCCGAGCTTACCAAACCAGATTTAAGTAATTGTTCTTGTAATGAAAGTTTCATTTTACGATCGACGTAACCCCGTATTTCAAAGTGAAATAAAAAACAAATGTTTCAATCCGGCTTTTCTGTTTGTATTTCGTAACTATTCAGCCCATAGCAATGATTCAACCTGCCGTATCGTAGGAGCGGGCCATGCCCCGCTCCTACAAGGAATGGAATCTAAAAGTCTAACTATTTTATCAATGTTGTCCATCATTTTTTGAATAAGCCCCATTTTATCTGGGTCCCAGGCTTGCGGGCAGTGGCTGGTTTACCTAAACTATGGCGGTAAACACTTTATTTTCAGCGGAAATTATGAAATCAACAGCCATAATCATTGCCGGCTTGGCTTTGACAGGATTACTCAGCGCATGCTCCGGGCACAAGCCCGTAAAGACAGTCAGCACCAGCAAGGAAAGCGCAACTAAAGTGGTCAAACCCCAGGCGCGGGCCGATCGCAATCTGTATTACCTGCCGCCACCGCCGATGCCCGATCAACGAACCGTGGCGGATGTGCTGCAAGCGTACGGCCCCTATGCGTCGCACAAGCTTTCCCAATATTTCGCCAAGGCCAAGGTATCCTATCCACCCCGGGAAGTCGCCTTCATCGCCTTGAAACAGGAAAAGAAACTGGAGCTCTGGGCCAGAGATAGCGGCGAGTTCCGCTTTATTCGCAACTATAACATCCAGGCGGCCAGCGGTGTGGCCGGTCCCAAATTGCGCCAAGGCGACAAACAGGTGCCGGAAGGCATTTACCGCATCGTGGGATTGAATCCCAACAGCAATTACCACTTGTCCATGAAATTGAATTACCCCAACGAGTTTGATCATTTTCATGCCTGGCAGGAAGGTCGCGCCAATCCGGGTTCGGATATTTTTATTCATGGCAAAGCCGCCTCCATCGGTTGTCTGGCCATGGGCGATGAAGCGATAGAAGAACTGTTCGTTCTAGCCGCGCAAGTGGGTACCGACAATATGAAAGTGGTGATTGCCCCGCATGACCCCAGAACCTATCCTCTGGAGGCTGGCACCTTGGGTCTTCCGGAATGGACTCATGAACTTTATTCGAACATTTCCCGCGAAATCAAAGCCCTGTCACCGGTGGAGAAGTCCGCAAAAAGGGGCTTATGATTTTAAGGCTGGGCAACGCTTTTTTGCCCACGCGGAGTTAACGCCATACTTCAGATGATGGGCAGAAAAGCGCTGCCTATCCTACTTGTTGGGTTTGGCTATTTTGCGTATTCGGTGGGGATGAGCCTGATTTCGGCCGAGTCGTTTTTCATCAGCAACACACGCCCCTTGCCCATGGCGACCTCGACCACTTCGGCACCATTGCTAAGGAGGTTGTTGATCTCCTGACTAGCTGCGCGAGCGGTTTCGTTTGTGCATGCCATCCGCGTTGAGATCACTTTGGCCTTGAGTCGGCCGTCCTGCATTGTGATTGGTCCGTTGATGCGATTGCAGCCGTCGGAGCCGGTTAACGTTCCCTTGGTTGTATCGAAGTTGAGTTCCGGGCTGACGTCTTGAATTTCTTTGCCCGCAACATACCTGACGGTCCAGTTGCCATCTAACAAAGCGAGTGTTTTGGGGTCGTCCCGATCAACCCGGGTAAAAGGACTACAGGCTGACAATAATAGCGATGCTGCAACTAAGCCAGAACTTAACAAACTCATCTTCATAAAAACGCTCCTTACGGTTAGTGGGTGAAGCTTAATTCATCTATCTAAATCCGCTTGTTTTATACACTAGACTTTTTCAGAAAGGCAATGATTTTCTAACAGCCTAATTTAAACGCCCTGTTGGCCCGTTTCATTCGGCGCGTAGCGCATTTAACGGATTTAATCCTGCTGCTCTGAGCGCAGGAATGACGCCGGCAATGATGCCTATCATCAAGGAAACAGCCAGTGCCAGTGCAATATACGATCCGGCCAATTCAATGGGTAAGGCCGGAAACAGGATTTTTATCGATTGCACCAGCGCAAGACCGAAAGAGATACCTGCGATTCCGCCTGCCAGGCTGAGCGCCAGCGCTTCGGTCAAAAACAGTTTGAAAATATCGCGACGTTCAGCGCCTATCGCTCTCAATAATCCGATTTCAGGGATACGCTCGGTTACGGCAATGGTCATCATGGTTAAAATACCGACCGATCCTACCAGTAAGGAGATTCCGCCCAGCGCGCCGATACCCAGGGTGAGTATGGACAAAACCGAGTTTAGTGTCTTCAGCATGCGGTCCTGCGTGACGATGGTAAAGTCTTCAAAGCCATGGCGCTGTATCATCAGCGCTTTAATGGCAGCTTCCATTTCTTCAACCGAGCTTCGGCTGTCATAGAGCAAATTTATTTCCATCAACCCTTGCCGGTTGAACATTTCCAGTGCTTTGCCTGCCGGAATGAAGATCGTATCGTCCAAATCAAAACCCAGCATTTGGCCTTTGGGTGCTAATACGCCGATCACGCGAAAACGATCACTGCCGATTCGAATACGTTTTCCTAAAGGATTTTCCGTTCCAAATAATTCTTTTCTCAAGGTGCTGCCCAGCACCGCCTGATTTCGGCTGCTGTCACCTGCCTGACCGCTAAGAAAGCGGCCGCTGGTGGTGTTGACTTTCCATATCACGGGTAAGGCCGCACTGACCCCAAACACGTTGGCGCGGCGCTCTTTGCGCTCGCTTTGAATGCCGGCATTACCTTGCACCATAGGCATGGCGGCGATAATGTGTCTTAGTTGGCCCAAGCTTTGTGCATCATCCAGCGTCAGCGGCCTGACGGTGCTGATGGTTGCGCCGGATAAACCGAAGGTTGTTGTTTTTCCGGGGGTAACCGAGATCAAATGACTTCCGAACTGGGTGAATTCTTTTAAAACGAATTGATGGATTCCGCTACCGATGGAGGTTAAAACGATCACGGATGCAATGCCGATGATCAGACCGAGCACGGTAAGCGATGAGCGCATTTTGTGAGCATTCAGGGTTTGAAATGATAATCGGATCAGGTCGGACCAATACACACATTCACCGTTTGGCCAGTGCCGATATGGGATCAAGGTTGGCCGCTTTTCTGGCCGGCAAGATGCCGAATACCAATCCGGTGACTAATGAAACGGTTAAGGCCGCCAACGTGGCCCAGCCCGGCAGATAAAACGGAAACTGTGGATAGATGCGCGCAAGACCCAGAAATGAAACTTCACCCAAAATCAGGCCAACACAAGCACCTGCAATAGAGAGCAAGACGGCTTCCGCAAGAAATAAGGCAATAAGCTGTTGCTTTGTTGCGCCCAGCGCTTTAAGCAAACCTATTTCAGCCGTTCTTTGTGAGACGCTGACCAGCATGACGTTCATGACCAGGATGCCTGCGACGGAAAGACTGATTGCGGCGATGCCTGATACCGTATAAGTCAGCGCGGTCAGGATTTTATCGAAGGTGGCAACGACACTGTCCTGAGTAATGACGGTGATGTCTTCTTCGCCCTCATGGCGAGCCTTGATGACGGTTTTAATCTGTTCCATGGCGGGGGCAATAGCCTCCTTGGATTTTGCTTCGGCTAAAATCCGGAACAAACCGTTGGTATCAAACAGGACTTGAGCGGCATCGACCGGCACAATGACAATTTCGTCAAAGCCTACGCCGATAGACTGCCCTTCCTGAGCCAGTATGCCTATTACGCGAAAACGCCGGTCGTTGATGCGAATCCACTGGCCTAATGCCGATTGCGTCGGGAATAATTCCTGTTGCAGTTTATGCCCAATCACGCAGACCTGCTGAGTTCGGCCTTGAGTGCTTTCCGGCAGGAATCGACCTTGTCCCATAGTCAAGTGCCGAACCTGCTGAAGCGCATGCGTAGAGCCCATGATACTGGCTTCCCGTTCAAGATTTTTATCCATCACCGATACCGGTGCGTTGCCGATTGATATCGGTGCGATAGCCGCCAGATAACGGCTTTTTGATAACGCATAGGCATCTTCAAGCGTCAGATCACGCGGCGTTTCTCCCATTAACGGAGGATGTCCCCCTATCGTTTCGGTTCTGCCGGGCAGAATGATCAGTAAATGTGTACCTAACCCTTCGAACTCATTAACGATATACCGGCGGGCACTTTCTCCGAGGCCCGTTAGGACGGACACGGAGGCAATGCCGATACTCATCGCCAGAATGATCAATGCAGTACGGACCGGTTGCGCTTTGATTGCCGTTAATGCGTGTGTCGTGGTGTCTCGAAATAGCATGAACTCGATCAATCAAATAAGTGAAAAAATTAACATATACGCGGAGTCTTAGTTCACTGACATTAAAACACGATTACAAGACACTAATCCCATCAGCCAACTGGTTGATGAGGTTAGTTTCAATTAAATAAGGGGAAATGTCATGTCTACAATAAAAACTCTAAGCTCAATCACAGTGGTAACGTTATCACTCTTTTTTGCAAAAGCCTCCCTGGCAGGAACGGAAAACTATGCCGGATCTGATTGCGTTTGGCGATCTGGTGGCGCCGTTACTTATGATACCAACGGCGCGGTTAGCAATTTCAGTAATTTAACCGCCAATGTGCTCTGTCATGTGCCTCATACCGATTATGACGGATTTTTAAATGATGGCGAAATCGACAGCGGTTACTATCAGGCGGTAGATTTAAACAATGGTGCAAACATCAGTTGCCGTTTTCGCTCAACCGCTTTGCTCGCAAACGGCACGGTCAGCACTCAATTGGGTTCTGTAGGCAATACGGCAGGCTTTGGCACTCAGCGCCAGCAAATTAACTTGGGTGGTGTGGGTGAAGATTCGAACTCCGCGTATACGATGGCCTGTTCAATACCTGCAACTCAGGCTGCCGTGGGAACTTCTAAGATTCAAGGCTACAGAGTCAGTCAATGATCTAACAAGATAACGGGTAGCCGCCAGGCTGGAATTTGGACAGATTTAAAGGAAAATGGATTTAGTAGCAATGAAATCGCGGCTACCCACTATGAATGAAATGAAACCGCAGGTGACAGGAGAGTAACGATGACAATCAGTAAATACATAAAAATGGGTGGGTTTCATCTTGCCTTAATCGGAATTCTGATTTTTGTACACATGCAAGCCAAACAGGATTTAGTTAAAGAAATGGCTCGTTCAAGTGGACAAAACATTAAGGTTTTAAATGAACACGGAAGTGAAAATGGTTTTGGCGGTAAAAAAATACAACCGCTCTTTAGCGATACACAGCAATTTCAGGCCTTGTCAGCCATTAAAAAGTCCGAGGAAAAAATTACTCATCTATCCGAAGCGTTGAATCAAATGAATTTTTCAATGCAAAATGTAACGGAAACTCTAGCTGAAAAGGGCTTGACTATCGACGAAAATATTCAGCTAAGCCAGAAAGAACAGGACAAACTGCAAGAAGAAAATCATCGTCAGACGTATGAGTTGTATGCAAACACACTGGAATCGGAACAGAAGGACGCTCAATGGAGCGAGCCGGTTGAAAGCCAACTGGTTCAGTCGCTTGATGCGGCCAAGGGGAATTTATACACTGATGAAGTCGATTGCAGGACTACGCTATGCCGTCTGGAAATCAGTAAAAACGAAGCGGCCCGAGACGAGGATATGCTGGAATCACTGGAAACGCAGATCAATTGGCAGGGTCAGGTCAATTTTACCTACGACCCCAATACCGGAAAAGCCACCGTTTATCTGGCCCGTGAAGACCATACATTGCCGGTACTAAACAAAGACAATTAAGCCTTTGAAGGCTTCCAATAATTTCAAAAGTACACTGTCTTTGGATTGCACCAATTTCGATAGTCTCTAAATAGCAGTCTGAAGTTTCCCAATAATTTCAAAAACGGACTGCCATTATGCTTGGGTTGCCGGATTTATCGATAGGCTCTGCGTAAACGGTGGCAAACACATTTAATAAAGCACTGTTCGCGTGAGGCGTCATCCCGGCATGGATTGCCGGGATTCAGGACGCAAAGACGTGTCACAGCCTCTGCCATCCATGGATTCTGGGTTCGCTTATGCGGTCTGACGGCTCCGGAAATATATGTCTACTAAGTATTGCTTTCAGGGCTTTTTGGGCGAAAGCAGCGAACGCTTGAGATCGCTAGAAAACGGTTCCTTGCCAAACCAGATGTTGAAATAGGCCAGCCCTTTTTCGGGATCATCCAGTTTCGTCATCAACGTGTCATTCAGAAACAACGATAGGCCTTGTTTGGGCGTATAGATCAAATCGTAATAATCGCCGTCCTTGATATCACGGTAACCTTGGTTGAACTCGGCAAATGATGCGCGCCAATCTTCAAATTGTTGACCCAGATTCAATTTTAGATATTCCTCTGACGCTTCTTTAAACGCGTTGGCTGGAATGGATTTTTCATAGACGAAGCGTAAGCGCTTGGGCGTTTCGGAAAAGATGTCGTTCAAGCCATTGCAGGATTGCAGATAAACGGCCGCATAGCCCACATGAATCCACCGGAACGCTTTGAGTTCAGCCTCACTGCAGCGCGATAAGGCCACTTTTTCGGACGTCAATTGAGAGGGCAATTGCTCGGTTGCGTAGACCGTATTGCTTAGTAGCAATAGCAGCAAGCCCGGGAAACTTATCAGTCGTGTAAGCCGTTTTTTAACCATTGTAAAAAGCCTCCAATAACGGGAATGTGCAGGTACAGTCCCTGCATGCTGTCCCAGTAATCTTGATGTAAAATGATTTTGTTGTCGCTGTTAAACCGCAAATGACTCATGCCTATCGAAGTGACTTGCCTCTCCTGACCCATCACTGTAAATCCGGTATCCATGATCCATCTTACAAACACATCGTCACCTTGGCTCTGAATACCCAACACTTCCAGTGATATGCTATCCAGGTTGCTTTGAGTCTGTTCCATGTAACGCAATAAAGATTTACGGTCGTGTAAAGTGACCAGCGTATCGTTAAAGTACAGTTCTTCAGCATACGTATCGTCTACTTTTTGGGCCAGAGGGCCTTCATTGAGGCCGCTGTAAAGCTTTACAAAAGGCTGTATTCGCCCGTTTTGTGCGGCATCCGGTTCCGGATTTATCAAGGACAAATATTCTTCAACCGGGTTAGGATCTACAGCGCTGCAGCCTTGGATCAGTGCGGCAATCAGTATCAAAATAGGAATGTTTGTCATGCAATACCTCGTTTATTTACGGACCCAGTATTACAACACCCGATGCAGTTTTGCGTGAACATTTTTGTAAAATACGTTCACGCAATTTTCACGCGGCATACCGGTAAAATGATCCATAAAGAAAGTACAGAAAAGGAAAACATCCATGCAGATGCCAAAACCGTTAATCAAATTTCTCAGCTGGTTTGATAACAGTCATGTCAAAGAAACCGATAATGTTGGAGAAGCCATAGACTGGCTGCGCGTCATACCCTTCGTGTTAATGCACCTTGCCTGCCTTTTCGTGCTGGTAGTTGGCTGGAGCCCGGTCGCCTTATGGGTGGCCTTTTTATCCTACGGCATACGGATGTTTGCGATCACCGCGTTCTATCACCGTTATTTTTCTCACAAAGCGTTTAAAACCAGCCGCGTTTGTCAATTTCTGTTCGCCCTGCTTGGTGCTACCGCCACACAACGGGGGCCGATCTGGTGGGCGTCGCATCATCGCCGGCATCACCGCTATTCGGACAAAGAGCAGGACATTCATAGTCCCAGACACGGTTTTTTATGGAGTCACATGGGTTGGTTTCTTTGTTTGAAACACTTCAATACTCGCGAGTCGTGGGTTCGCGATCTACTCAAATATCCGGAATTACGCTGGCTGGATCGTTTCGACATCATCATGCCTATCTTGTACGCCTTTGGACTACTGGGTTTGGGTAATTGGCTGGGCAGTGCTCATCCCGAACTGAATACCAGCGGCTGGCAAATGGTGATATGGGGCTATTTCATAGCGTCCATCGTGCTGATCCATTGCACCTTGTTTGTGAATTCATTGGCGCATGTCTGGGGTAACCAGCGCTATGTGACTGAAGACGACAGCCGTAATAACTTTTTTATCGCACTGATTACTTTGGGTGAAGGGTGGCATAACAACCACCACCATTACCCTGTCTCAGCTCGCCAGGGGTTTTTCTGGTGGGAAATCGACATCAGTTATTACATTTTAAAACTGATGGCTATGGCCGGGCTTATCTGGGATCTGCAACCGGTTCCCAAGCAGCGTTTGACCAGCGATTTGATAGCCAAGGAATCCACACTATGAAAATCGCCATTATCGGTAGCGGTATCTCCGGCATTTACGCCGCGCACTATTTGAGTCAAAAGCATCAGGTGACGCTTTACGAAGCCAATGCCTATGCGGGCGGCCATACCGACACACACCAAATTGCGCTTGAAGGAAGAACGTACCCCGTGGACACCGGTTTCATCGTGTTCAACGAGCATCATTACCATTATTTCTGCCGTTTTCTCAGAGAGCTGGGACTGGAATCTCAGTCTTCGGATATGAGCTTCAGCGTCACCGACGCCAAATCGGGACTGGAATATAACGCAACGACCGTGGATAAACTGTTTTGCCAGCGGCGCAATATAGTCCGGCCCCGCTTTTACCGGATGATTGCCGATATTTTCAGGTTTTACCGGGAAGCGCCGCAACTGCTTGAATCAACAGATGATACGCTGGCCTTGGGTGACTATCTGGATGCAAACGGCTACAGCCGGACTTTCATCGACGATCATATCTTGCCGATGGCCTGCGCTTTATGGTCAGGTCCGCCCAGCGTAGTCAGGCAATTTCCTGCCCGTTATCTGGTGGCATTCATGGCCAATCATCAAATGCTCAAGATCAGTGACCGGCCTGAGTGGCGAACGGTTGTGGGCGGATCATCCAGTTATGTTGACGCGTTTAAAAAACGATTCCAGGGCGAATTAAGGCTAGGCTGTCCTGTTCAATCCGTTCACCGTGATAATCAGGGCGTCTCGATAAGCAGCCTGCAAGGAACACAGAGCTACGATCGGGTGATATTGGCCTGCCACAGTGATCAGGCCTTGAAGCTGCTGACGGATGCCAGTGACAAGGAGCGGGAAATTTTAGGTGGCATGACCTATCAGTTGAATGAAACGGTATTGCATACCGACTCGGCGTTGATGCCCAGGCATCCCAAAGCCTGGGCCAGTTGGAACGCCTTGAAACTGGACGAAGAACAAGCACGGTGCACGGTCACTTACTACATGAATTTATTGCAGGCTATCGATGCTCCCGAGCCTTTGCTGGTGACGCTCAACTGCACGGATCGTATCGATCCAGCCAAGATTTTGGTCAAACGGACATACCACCACCCGGTTTACAACGCGGCCAGTCTTGCCGCACAGAAACGGCGCGAGGAAATCAACGGTTTCAATAATACCTATTTTGCGGGTGCCTATTGGGGTTGGGGGTTTCACGAAGACGGTGCGCGCAGTGCGCAAGATGTCATTTCAATGATCAATATATGAACAGCCGTCTAGTGACAGGGTGGGTCAGGCATCGCCGTTATGTGCCCAAGCCGCATGCCTTCCGTTACCCGGTATTCATGACCTGGCTGGATCTTGATGAAGTCGAGCAGGTGATGAGCATCAGTCGGTTGTGGAGCAAGGAACGTTTCAATCTGGTCAGTTACTACCGGTCGGATTACCTGGGCGATCCGCAAATGACAATTGCCGATGCGATAAAATCCAGAATTCAACAGCAAACTGGTGTCTCGTTTGAGGGCCGCATAATTTTGCTGACACACTTGCGCTATCTGGGGCACAGTTTTAATCCGGTCAGTTTTTACTTTTGTTATCCGGAAGGCGACAAGCAACCGCGTTTTATCCTGGCCGAAATTACCAATACACCCTGGGATGAGCGCTTCAGCTATTTACTGGATACCCGTGACAGTCCTGAGCATGCTAACAAGTGGTCGTTTCGGTTTGACAAGTCGTTCCATGTTTCGCCGTTTATGCCCATGGATCAACAGTATCATTGGCGATTCAGCCTGCAGGACAAGAAGCTAGCGATTCATATGGAAGTGGAGCAGGATTCCGTGTCTTGTTTTGACGCCACGCTGTTGCTCAATACCATACCTTTGACCGCACAGACCATGCGCAACATCCCTTTACATTACCCTTTTATGACGCTGAAAGTCGTAGCGGCTATTTATTGGCAGGCGATGAGACTTTGGCTAAAGGGCATCCCTTTTTATTCCCATCCGGAAAAAATAATCGAGTAACCAGGAGGCAAGACCATGAATGCAACGACAGCCGAGTTGAACCTTGTTCCTACAAAGCTTGATCTTCAGCTCAGAAAGGCGTTTTTGAACAAGCTGTCAAGAATCAAAGATGCCCAGCTGACTATCCAGGATCCCCTGGAAACCGTGGTGCTGGGTGAGCCGGCCAAGGACGGCCTGTGCGCTAAAATTGTCGTGAAAAATCCGGATTTCTACCGGCAGATCGCGCTGAACGGATCGATAGGCGCCGCTGAATCGTACATGGACCACGGCTGGGAAGCGGATAACTTGACCGGGGTTATTCAGATTCTGGTCCGTAACCGTGATTTGCTGGACAGTATGGAAGGCGGCTTGGCCGCGCTTGCCAGTTTGTTGCTTAAATTCTGGCATTTTGCCAATAAGAATTCAGTGCAGGGCTCCAAGCGAAACATATCGGCTCATTACGATCTGGGCAATGATTTGTTTGCATTGTTTCTTGATCAACACGGCATGTATTCTTCGGCCACCTACCACGATCTGGAATTAAGCCTGGAAGAAGCTTCAACCGCAAAGCTGGACCGTATTTGTCAGAAGCTGGCGCTGCAACCAGGCGATCATTTGCTGGAAATTGGTACGGGCTGGGGCGGCTTTGCTGTTTATGCGGCCGGTCATTACGGCTGTCGTATTACAACGACGACCATTTCTCAGGAGCAATATGACGCCGCCAAGCAACGTGTGGCCGATGCCGGTTTGACTGATCGCATTGAAATAGTGATGGAAGATTACCGGGATCTGCAAGGCCGGTATGACAAATTGGTCTCCATCGAAATGATAGAGGCGGTAGGTCATCACTATCTGGACACCTATCTCAAACAATGCGCCGCACTGCTCAAACCGGATGGTTTAGCCCTGATTCAGGCGATAACTATTGAGGATCAGCGTTACAAACAAGCCTTAAACAGTGTTGATTTTATCAAGCGTTACATTTTTCCTGGCAGCTTCATTCCCTGCATAAGCGCGATAGTCGATAGTGCGGCACGGTGCACGGACATGCGTTTGATCAACCTTGAAGACCAAGGCGAGAGTTATGCGTTGACCTTGAAAAGCTGGCGAGAGCGCTTTATGGCCTCGCTGGAACAGGTTAGAGCCCAAGGCTACAGTGAGGCGTTCATTCGAATGTGGGAATTCTATCTGAGTTATTGCGAAGGGGGGTTTCGCGAAAAATCGATTTCCAACGTTCAATTACTCTGGGCTAAACCCGGAAACCGCCGTCCACAATGGTTGCCCAACAGTGGTAAATGAACGCATTCTCAACATGGTCTGGATGCAAGCCTTGTGGTTTGCTGCAGTAATCGGTGCCGCAGCAGACTATAACTGGCCTGCAGGCATGGTCATGTTGGCCTTCATCGCCTGGCAGACACGGCCCGCCCGTTATGCCAAAGGTGATGTGCAATTGATGCTGGTCGCGGTGGTCATGGGTTTTCTGTTTGACACGCTCTGGGTAAAACTGGATTGGCTGGTTTTTCAGGCCGCAGCAACACCAAGTCTGGCGCCTTTCTGGATAGTGATGCTCTGGGCAGGTCTGGCGTTGACAATCAATCACTCTCTGGCTTGGTTGCAAACAAACTGGGCTTTGGGGGCTTTGATGAGCGGAGTGGCCTGTCCTCTTTCCTACATGGGCGCAGAAAAATTAGGCGCTGTGCAAATTATCCCGGATTCGAATTTATGGTGGCTGGTGATGGGTGCAACATGGGCCATAGTCGTGCCGTTTTTGTTGTGGTTATCTACCCAACTTAAGTCAGCTCTTTGATACCAGGAGGTATTGAATGTTTAGTTTAACCGTGGTCGGCGTATTAAGCGTGATCGCTATGCTGATGGCCTGGGTATGGCAGCAGAACCGTCGCAATGCAGGCATCGTCGATGTCATCTGGGCATTCGGTATGATGTTTGCCGGGCCCTGGTACGCATTTACCGGCTCTGCCCCCGTTTTATTGCAATTGAGTCTGGCTTTATTGACGATGGTCTGGTTTATGCGTTTGGGGCGTCATCTGGCTTTGCGTGTATTCAGCGAACAGGAGGACGGTCGTTACAAAGCGATGCGCTTGGCCATGAAAGAAAACGCATCCAAAGGATTTTTAGGCTTTTTTTTGGTGCAGGCCGGATTTATCTGGATCTTGTCTTTACCTTTCTACGCTGTTGCCCAAAACCAAAATCCCTCTACACAGTTGATTGTGCTGGCGCTGGTGATTGCCGAACTGGCTTTTTGGGGTGAGGCGGCTGCCGACCGGCAGTTGGCTGAATTTCGTAACAACCCTGACTACAAGGGGCGTACCTGCCGCGATGGCTGGTGGCGTTATTCAAGGCACCCCAATTATTTTTTCGAATGGCTGCACTGGTTTGCTTATCCCTTAATGGGTTGGGGCAGCGAGTACCAGTATTGGTTATGGTTGGCGCCGGTTGTGATGTTCTGCTTTTTGTATTTCCTCACCGGTATTCCGTTTACAGAGCAACAAGCTTTGCGAAGCAGGGGCGAGGATTACAGGCTCTATCAACAAACCACGCCGATGTTTTTCCCCTGGTGGCCGAAAGGATAATCGTTATGAATGAGTGTAGGAGCGAGTCAAGCCCGCGACCGGATGTGTTTCAATGGCTGGCATGGCCCGCTCCTACCAAATACGTTTGACATAATGGGCTTGTGGCTTGGCTGAGGGGTAATAAAAAATCAACGAAAACTGCTTTTATACCTTTATCCGAACCTCTCCTTCTTGTAGAGGGCGAAAGAGAGGTTCGTCTCGCCGAGTAGTTACACCGTTTCTTACAAAAACAAAGAGGTTCACGATGAGCTTGATCGCACTGGCAGAAGCCGGAAAAATCCCCGATACCTTCATTAGATGGGGTATAAGACGTTTATTAAAACAGCGTTTGCATGAAGAATTCGCAGACGATGTCGAACGCCAAAGTCAGCGTTACCGGGACTTATTGGCAGAACTCAGGCTAAGCCCGATTGCGATTGAAACCGAGGCAGCCAATCAACAGCATTACGAAGTACCTGCCGCTTTTTATCGTTATGCTTTAGGTAAGCATCTTAAATATTCATCCTGCTATTGGGATCATGAGACTCATAACCTGGATGAAGCCGAGGCAAAGATGCTGGCCATCAGCTGTGAACGAGCTGAACTGGTCGACGGTCAGGACGTGCTTGAATTAGGCTGCGGCTGGGGATCTTTGACGCTCTGGATGGCCGCGCATTACCCCGGCAGCCGCATAACCGCCGTATCAAATTCCAACAGTCAGCGCGAATATATCAATGAACAGGCCCGTCAACGCGGTCTGAACAATATCGAAGTCATAACCTGCGATGTTAATCAACTGTCGCTGGATCGAACCTTCGACCGTATCGTTTCGGTAGAAATGTTCGAGCATATGCGCAATTACGACAGCCTTTTAAATAAGGTTGCGTCCTGGTTAAGGCCCGGCGGCAAGTTGTTCGTACACATTTTTTGCCACCGCTATCTGGCCTATCCGTTTGAAACAGAAGGCGATGACAACTGGATGGGACGGTATTTTTTTACCGGTGGCATGATGCCCGCCCGCGATACGCTGCTGCATTTTCAAAAACAGCTATCTATCGAATGCCAATGGGATGTCTCGGGGCGGCATTATCAGCAAACTTCTGAAGCCTGGCTCAATAATATGGATAACCACAAAGAAGCAATTTTACAGTTGTTTGGTGAAACATACGGAAAGACGGAAGCTCCGTTATGGGTGCAGCGCTGGCGCCTGTTTTTTATGGCTTGTGCCGAATTGTTCGGATATCGCGGCGGTAATGAGTGGCTGGTGGCTCATTACCGGTTTGCCAAAACAGGATAATCATGCCAAAACAAGGCCTGCACTATAAACTGATCAAAGCTTTTTTGTGGCAAATTTTACTGATCAGTGGCGCGACGCTGCTCGGTGTTTTTGCTGCAGCCAAAATCGTGGAAGATGTTTTGGTCAGGGAGGCCTTGCAAGGCGAAGCCACGCATTTCTGGTCGTTATACCAGAACCAAGCGGATTTCCCCCGCCCCAATACGGCCAACATGAAAGGTTATTTGGCCAAAGGGGGCGACGATACAGAAGTGCCGCCTGCGCTGCGCCATCTGACGCCAGGCTTTGGCCGTGCGAATGTGGAGGGCCGTCATCCGATTGTTTACGTTGAAAATCAAGGCAAAGATCGACTTTATCTGGCTTTTGACGAACAGCAGGTCGCCGCGCTGTCATTTTATTTTGGTACCGTGCCGCTGAGTCTGGTTTTGGTGCTGATTTATCTGTTTGCCTGGCTCGCTTATCAGCAATCCAAAAAAGCCATTTCACCGGTTATCAAACTGGCAGAAGTGGTCGAACGGTTTGATTTTAGAAAACAAGGGTTGGCTGAGCTGGATCTGAATGAATTACGCGACTCTGGCGACAGTGATGTCGCAAAACTGATCGATGCACTGGATCATTTCACTGAACGGCTGGAATTGTTTATCGAGCGTGAGCAAAATTTTACCCGTGATGCCAGTCACGAATTGCGCACTCCGATGGCCGTCATCAAAAGCTCCCTGGCCTTGCTGCAACGACGTGCCGATTATCAGCCCAACGAGCGCAATGCCTTGGAGGTGATTGAAAACACGCTAAAAGACATGGAAGAACTCATCGAGACCTTGTTGCTGTTAGCGAGGGAGGAATCTTCGCCGCTGCCGGAAGAAGAAGTCTTGATCAACGATTTATTGGCGACATTGGCCGAACAAGTTAACCGCGTTGCCGGTTCGGATCATCTGCGCCTGGAAATTGAGCAAAACTGCCTGTTGTCCACCGTCGCGTCGGAAAAAGTGCTGCATATTCTGTTCACCAATCTGCTGCGAAATGCGTTCAGCTATACGCGAGAAGGCACGATCAGCATTATCATCGACGAAAACCGCGTCACCGTCTCCGATACCGGAATCGGAATGGAACAAGGCCAGCTGCAACAAGTCTTCGAGCCATTTTATCGAGCCCAAAACGACAACCGGGGCCACGGCTTAGGCTTGACGATCGTCAACCGGCTTTGCAACCGCTTTGGCTGGCAATTAAAAATCAGCAGCAAGCCCGGCGAAGGCACGCGCGTGTCGGTCTATTTCCCCAAAGCCAAACGGGTGGGCGGAAGGCGTTAGTTAATGCGGTAGGATGAGGTGAGGCACGAACCGCATCGATGGGCTTGCGAACGCCGCCTAAATTATGGATTTGTTGATTTTGGAGCCAAAAATCGGGAAGATATTTGTAATCACTATAACCACTCGTAAGCGCTGGAAAATATGGATACAAGAATCAAGGGAAAAATAATATCCTGGAATGATGACAAAGGTTTTGGATTCATTGAACCAAATGAGGGTGGGAAACAAATCTTTGTCCATTTCAAAGCGTTTAATAACCGGAAAAAAATGCCTGCGATAAATCAGGCCGTTACCTATTCCATATCCGCTGATAAAAGTGGCAGACCTTGTGCTGAAAGAGTAACAAGAGCCGGTGAGCTTCTATCGAATAACAAAAAAACTGATAGATCCTATTTCGCTATTTTTATCCCAGTAGTATTTGTTGTGATTGTTGGCATATCAGCACTAACAAACAAGGTTCCTTTTTTAGTCTTGCCATTTTATTTGGTTATTAGTTTATTGACTTTTATCTTGTATAAGGTTGATAAATCAGCGGCTCGAAATGGAGATTGGAGAACGAAGGAAAGTACTCTGCATTTGTTTTCATTAGCAGGTGGTTGGCCTGGTGGAATGATTGCCCAACAAACATTACGACACAAGTCTAAAAAACAATCTTTTAGAGCTGTGTTTTGGGTGACGGTTTTATTGAATTTCAGTGCCTTTATTTGGCTGCATACACCCGGTGGAGCATCAGCGCTCTCCTTTATTGAAGAACGAACCGCCCTGAACGTTCCGTATGGGATTATTTTTGACAAAAAAGGGCACATTTTGAAGCATGAGTTTTAACGATGAGCCGGATATAAATCCGGCAGTGGGTAGGATGCGGTTCGTTCCTCACCGCATCCTACCGACAATTCTTATACACCGTTAAAATGAAAGATCCCATTGCAACCAAAACCGCTGTTCTGATTGACTCATGGATAAACCAGGATCTTCGACGATCAAGTGGCTAACCTGGAAATTCACTTTATTGGAATGGCCGCTGAAGAAATACGTCATGACACCGCTGACTTCCTGTTGCAGATCGTTATCGACATCGGTATTCGGATCAACAAACGCATAGCGGCCGGCAAATTCCAGATTTTTAGGGACGATTGCAAATAAGTAGTGAGGGAAGTAACCCGCTTGTATTAAGCCACCTCTGAGATTGGTTTCTCTTGATGAATCAGATTGAGCTTTTAGCGTGTCTTCGATTTCTTTCCAGTGCATTTCGTGCTGTATCGATAAGCCCTGCCATTTGAACCGGACTTCTTCCATCATCTGATTGATTTTGTATTGTCCATCTTCACCATCAGCAAATCCCCGCAAATTCCTGCAGCTGTCGCTGTCGGTTTCAAACGCAGTACACTTGCTTTGGTTGGTCGCTGCGGCGAAAGCAAAGTTGAGCGCCGGTTTTTGATGGAATTCGATATCGGATTGGGAGAACGGCATTTCCCCGCCCAGGGCGTTCCATTGCAGGCGGCCTGCATACATCATGTTGTCATCGTCATTATTGCGTTCGCCCACACCTAAACCTGAAAAGACGCCGGCTGCATAGCTCATGTCATACCAGGTGCCGGGAAACAGATTGCCCAGGACTTGAACGCCTTGTTGCCGGTCCACGGTAAAAATATCGTTGACGATTGAGCGATTAGCAAACTGTTGGTTGCCCGAGGAGGTAACGCGTTCGTCGTTATAGACGACCTTGCCGCGGCCTACCCATAATTTGGCCCAATCGAACTTGTCCAATGTCAGGTTTAAATCGCGTAAAACCGGTTGAGACCAGTCATACTGCAAATAGTATTTAAGCCAAGGCCAATAAGCGTGGCCTTTAAGCTTGGTCCGGGCCCGGCGTATCATGAATGAACTTTGATCGCGTTCGAGTTGGCTGATTGATCGCGGGTCACTGTCAAAAGGGTTGGCATACCGGACTTGTATGCGATTTTGGATGGCCAGGGCGAATTTGCCGTCGTCGGTTTTGACTTCAAACCCGTTCTTGCCGTAACTGGCACTGACCGGAAAACCCTCCTGTTTTTTTGACGGCACTTTGTCAGCTTCCCTGGTTTCCGCCGTCTGCGTTGGAACGGGCGGTTTTGCTGCAACGGGAACCGGTATTGCGATGGCGGGTTCTGCGGTAACGACGGGCGATTTGTTTTCCAAGACTTCCAATCGGCCCAGCTTTTCATCCAACAGCTTTAATTTGGCATCGAGACGTTTTTCAATAGCCAATAACTCTTCTTTATACTGTTCGGGATTTTGTGGTTCTGCCGAAAATGCCGTTCCGTTTAGCGAGAGGCCTAGCAAGGCGCATTTACCGGCGTTGGAAAGCGGCCTCAAATTTAATGGGTTGTTCATGATGAAGTTTTGTCAGCTAACAAAAAAGCCAATTATGACAAAAATATGACAGAATTAGGACAACGGATGATGAAAAAAATGATATAGCTTTTGCCCTCCATGTCTGCTGGTTTTTCACATTCTCCAAGGTGTTACCTGATTATAAAGATCAATCAGCTCAGTCAAAACCGTCATCTCGGTAAGGATTGCCGAGATCCAGACGCCATGGATGGCGAGCGCCGAACATATCCTTGTGGCCTGGATTCGCTTACGCGGTCTAACGGCTCCGGCAATCCCTGCCGGAAAGACGTTGTTGCTGAAGCATCTTTATAATCAGGAGGTGTTATGCGCTGCTTTGAATTTATGAGGTGGTAAACGGTCCACCAGCTTGAAGTTAATCTTTATCAAATCAGGACAAAAACGTGCAATTAGATTTTTGGTTAAATAAATGGCAAAACAAGGACATTGGCTTTCACCAGGAAGCGGTCAATCAGGCATTGATGGATTTTTGGCCCCGGCTCGATTTGGGAAATCAGGGGCGTGTTTTAGTACCCCTGTGCGGTAAAACACAGGACATGCTGTGGTTGGCCGGACAAGGTCATGAGGTCGTGGGGGTGGAAATCAGCCCCATTGCAGTACAGGAATTTTTTGCCGAAAACCGGCTGGATGCGACCCATGTTCAAATGGAAGGTATTGATCATTGGTCGGCTGGAGCCGTGCGGCTGATTTGCGGTGATTTTTTTGCGACAACGACTGCGGTGGTTGACGGCGTCACCGCGGTATTTGACAGGGCTGCGTTAATTGCCTTGCCTCCGGAACTTCGCCGCCGCTATTCCGATCATCTCAGTTCTTTGTTGCCTTATGGTGCGGACATGCTTTTGATCGCCATTGATTATCAGCCCGCAGAAATGTATGGACCGCCTTTTTCGGTCAATGATCATGAGGTCAACGCCTTGTATGGCGAGAATTATAGAATCAGCTTGCTGGCAGAGCGCGATGTGCTCGATGAAAATCCCCGGTTCAGGGAGCGAGGTTTAACCCGGATGATCGAGCGGGTTTACCGGCTGACAAAAATATCCTGATGACCGTTTGAGGGGCTTATGGATTTAGCTGAAACAACTTGCTAATCAGGTCTTCTTTTACCCCAGCAATTCAATGAATCTATCCACATGCGCTTTTTCTGTAGCAAAACTGGTGACCAGGCGGGTCAATACTTCATTTTCTGCCAACAAACCGGCTTTGGCTCTGGGCGGATTCCATTCATGAAATAAGGCACCTTGTTGTTTAAGGTAAGCGGCAAAATCTTTGCTCATGATACAAAAGACTTCATTGGTCTGAGTGTGCCAGCCCAGCCTTGCGTTTTGCCCTTGCTCTATGCCTTTTTGTAAATAATCAGCCATCTCATTCGCGTGTCGGGCGGAATTTAGCCAGAGATCGTCATCGAGATAAGCGTCAAACTGACCGGCAATAAAGCGTGTTTTGGAAAACAGTTGTGCTGCCCGTTTGCGAATGAACGGCAGATCTTTAGCCATGCCGGGTTCCATAAAAACCAGCGCTTCAGCGCACCAGCAACCGTTTTTTGTAGCGCCAAAAGAAACGATGTCGACGCCGCATTGCCAGGTCATTTCAGCCGGGGTCAGGTTTAACGCCGTCAGTGCGTTGGCAAAACGAGCCCCGTCCATGTGCAAGGGGAGCTGTTTGGCTTTGGCGATCGCCGCAATTGCCTTGATTTCATCAGGCTTGTACAACGTGCCGATTTCAGTCGCCTGGGTGATCGATACCGCCATGGGTTGGCCGGCATGGATAAAGTTCGGCGGAAAGCGGGCGATTTCGGCTTTCAGATTGCCGGGATCTATTTTGCCGTTTTCACCATCTACCGGTGCGAGCCTGGCGCCGTGGGTAAAAAACTCAGGCGCGCCGCATTCATCTTCAATCATGTGCGCTTCACGGTGACAGAACGAAACGCCTCCCGGCCGATTGACGGCGGCCAACGCCAGAGCATTTGCAGCGGTACCGGTACCGACAAAAAAAATTGCAACTTCGCGCTCAAACAAAGCATTGAAGCGCTGTTCTACCCGCTTATCCAGTTCGCTGGCGCCATAAGCCGCAGAGAAACCGCTGGATTCTTCAGACAGTCGTCTCGCGATGGCGGGATGGACGCCCGCCCAGTTATCGGATGCAAAAAACATTCTGGTACCTCTGTTTGCCGGATCAATTGATTAAAAAAGCCGAACCCAACGCTAAAAATGCGACAAAGCCGACCACATCGGTGACTGTCGTCAGGATTACCGACCCGGATAATGCCGGATCAATCTCTAATTTATCCAGCACGATTGGAATGATGACGCCCGAAAAAGCAGCGGCGATAATATTGATGACGATGGCCGTGGCGATCACAAAGCCTATACCAAAACTGCTAAACCAGATTGCGGCGATGATGCCGATAACCAATGCCCAGAGCACGCCATTGACAGCGCCAACCCGCACTTCCTTGATCAGCAGCGGCATCATGTTGCCTTTGGCTATTTGACCCAGCGCGATACCTCTGATGATCAGCGTCAAGGTTTGGCTACCGGCAATGCCGCCCATAGAGGCGACGATGGGCATCAGCACGGCTAGGGCCACGACTTCCTGCAAGGTGCCCTCGTAAAGACCGATAGTCCAGGATGCCAGAAAAGCGGTCAGCAAGTTGATGCCCAGCCAGGTTGCCCGGCGTTTTGAGCTGCGAAAAACAGGCGCAAATAAATCTTCATCTTCATTTAAACCGGCGGTAGCCATCAACTGGCTTTCATATTCTTCGCGGGTGATTTCCAGTGCCAGTCTTAACGTCAAGCGGCCTAAAAGCAGATTATTGCAATCGACCACCGGTAAAGCGCTCAAGCCGGAATGCTCCATTTTTTCCGTGGCATCGCTGAGATAGCTTTCGGCGGACAACGTGACCGGGTCTTTTATGGATAAGCTGGCCAAAGTCGCTTGAGGAGGTGCCAAATAAATTTTATGCAAGGGAACGGTGCCGACATAGCTGCCGTTGCGCTGAATAAGATAGATGCAGTCCGTATAATCCGGTAATTCACTCTGAATCCGCCTTAATGCATCCCTGACTCGGGCCGAGCGCGGCAGAATGATCAATTCATGATCCAAGTAACGGCCTATCTGGTCTTCGTCATACTGCGAAGATAACTGGTAATGCTTACGCTGGTCGGCATCCATGCCGCTCAATGCGTTGTCCACGACGTATTCCGGTAGCGATTCAGCCAGCTCGATCAAATCTTCAGCATGAAGGCCGCTTAACAGCGCCTGCAACTCGGTTTCTTCCAGGCTTTCAATGATGGTTGCGCGTGGTTGCGAACGCATCGCCACCAGCACATCGACCCGGTCTTCCTGCGGCACCTGTTCCCAGCGCTGCAAGCGATCCTGCAACGGCAATGACTCCAGCAGCAAAGCCAGTTCGGTGCTTTCCAGTTCTTCTATTGCCTCTTCAAAAACAGCTTTTTGATCATCTTTCTCGGCGATATTGAGGCGTTCGACCAGATGACTCATTTCTTCATTCACGCTGTTTCTCCATTGAGGTTGTCTAACGTTGTTCGGAATTAACATGCCAAAAAAAAAGCCTGTAAGGCTTTTATTTGACGCTGTTCGCGTTAAAAGTTGGCATCGCTCCAGCCTGGATTGCCGGGGTCCGGAAGCCATGAGTGGCGTTGATGTCCTTTCAACCGCTAACGCCCATGAAGGCTTGACATCACCTTAACAAATGAAAGACCGTTGTAGGGCGAATAAGGCGATAGCCGCATCCCAAAGCAGTTAAAGGTGGATGTGCTGCCCCTTTCCAATCAACTCATCTGCCATCCAAACTCTCGCGGGAACGCGAACACTGCCTTTTATTTTGGCCGCTGCCTGCCCAGCTGGTCAAGGCTAAACCGTTCGATTGATTTCCGGGTTGTCCGCAAAGCGATAGTGTACGTCATCTGATCCTCCCGTGAGACTAAATTCAGGAAACAATACGACTCTCAGTTGCGGATTTGGCCTCAGTAAGAAATCACTCTTTGCAAAGGCTTAATTATCGAGGTGAGACGTTAAAAAAACCTGGACAAAACATGTGCATTTCCTCCGGCAAGCGTCTTTTTTAATTCCAGGAGTAAATTAGTCAAGAACTTTTTGAAAAGACTAATGTCCGACTAATCATTATGTTAATAGGGCCGTTGAAGCGAAATGTTTATTTGTCAGAAACAATCGCTTTTCAGGGGGGTTGTGGCACGTTACGGGCTCTTTGGACGTTAAGCAGACGTATTAGGCGGTCATTAAAGGCGTCCAGAGACGCGGTATAAATGAATTTTTTATCCAATTTGTTTCTATCGCAGAGAAACTGGGCACCTGCACCACCTATCCATAATTGCGTGTCATCGGATGTTGCTTCTGCCAGTTGATTTAATTCAAGGACAGTTTCATTCAACGGTGGAAAAGTCACGCAGCTAAGGACAATAACAGCGGGTTTGAGCTGAATACTGGCTTTTAACAGTTCCTCGCCGGGAATATCGGGTCCTATATAAAAGCACGGACAGCGCTGAGAGACAGCCAACATACAGGTCAGCAATATGCCGAATTCATGGTCTTCACCGCTTAGCGTCGCAAACATGATGCCGGGATTGGGCCCTGTAAAAGGATGCATGGAATTGACCAGGCTTAAAACAATTCGTTTTACGCAGGCGGACAGCATATGTTCCTGTGCAATGCTGAGTTTACCTTCATGCCAGAGATTGCCGACCTTCTGCAATGTGGGTAACAAAACATCGCGGGCATAAGCGAGCGGCTCCATTGCCACCAGTGCGCGGCGCAAAAGTTCCTCGCATTGATCCATGCGGTAATTGAGCAGCGCATCGATTATTTGAGTGAAGAAAAGATCATTGTGATTACTGCGTGTTTCCTGATGGGAAGAAACCAGGTCCTGCAGTTCGGCGTTGCTCAATTCGGCAATTTTGCTGATTGTGAAGCCTTGCTGGGTCGCGTTGGACAGCAAGGTTAACCGTTCGATGTCCTGTTGAGTATAAAGACGGCGGCCCTTGTCGTCGCGAACAGGGATAACGGTGCCGTAGCGCCTTTCCCAGGCGCGCAGGGTTTCTGTATTAATGCCTGTGAGAGAGGTAACTGTTTTGATGGTATACATAATTTGCACAGGGTTTGTTTAACAAAAAGTTTGACAAGCATTGTACTTTGGCGTAACTTTGATTCCAAGCTTTAATTTAGCTTCAAATAAACTTCTACGGCTTGCCTGATCGGTAGTCCAATTAAAGGGGTAAAATAACCATGACCCAGCTTCAAAATGTTCAAGTTGCAACCAGCTTCATCCATGATGGATTAACGTCCGCCACAAATGAGGAACACCGCTCTTCACTACTGCACCGCAGCAACTCAAAATTTAAATCGTCACTTAGCAAAGATAATGACATTGGCTTGAGAACGCTATTCGAGCCGGACATGACTCCGATCGATGCGGTCGATGACGATTATGAGGACACCTTATCGGCTTCCACTGAATCTTTGGAACTCAAAATTCATACCCAAAACGCAGTTGTTTTGACGCCTGAACAGTTCAACTGGCATGCCCGCAAGATGGGGAAGGCCAGACAAGAACTGACTGATATCATCATCAATTCGCCGCAAGCCCTGCTGATCATGGCGGCTGAATTTCTCGATTCGTTGAGTAAAGGTGTTGATATTTCTGAGTTAATTAACCGAAGCGGTTGTGAACAAAGCCAGCCTGTACAAAATGCCGAGCTTGTACAGGATACAGCGAAGGGCCTTGAAATAAAACTGACAAATTGCTTTCAGAAAGTCATTAATGCCGAAGAAAGTATCAATGTTGAATTGACGCTGCAAGAATGCCGGTTGGCGCTAAGCGATATACAGTTTTTGCCCAACTTTTTGCAGCAAGTGGTTTACAGCATCAAGTCGCAAAATCTGAACAAAGAAGCGAGTTTTCAGGATGACGTTTTAGTAAAAACCCTGCTGGCCAAGCTAAAAGGTATGGTGGATTCCCGCCAAGCCATGATTAAGGGGAATCTCAGACTGGTTACCTATATTGCCCGTCAATATAACAATCAGACTCTGTCATTTTCCGATTTGATACAGGAAGGTACGGTCGGATTGATCAAGGCAGTGGATCGTTTCGACTTTAGCCGTTCGGTTCGTTTTTCCACCTACGCGATTTACTGGATCAAACAAACCATTTCCAGAGTCATGGTCAGGCAGGAAAAGACAGTCAGGTTACCTTACAACATAGCGGCCAAAGCATCCGCCGTTTATGAAGCGATGAACAGCTTGCACTTGCAGAACAATCGCTGGCCCAGCGTTACTGAACTGGCTGAAAAATGCAAACTGCCTGAAGACGAAATAAAGGCGATTATCGATAATTACCAGCCTACCGTGTCTTTGTTCAGCAACATCAACAACAATGAAGACATGCCTGAAGTGATAGACACTTTAGAGCAACATCACTATCCGCAACCCATCAATACCCTGGCTGCAAGTGCATTAAAAGCGTGCTTGAGAAAAGCAATAGGGACTTTGCCCGCTCGCGAGGCCGATATCATTACCTGCCGCTTCGGTCTGGATAATGATCATGAAATGACCTTGCAGGATATTGCGGAACATCTGTCATTAACCCGGGAACGCGTCAGACAGATTCAAAACAGCGCATTACTGAAATTGAAAAACAATTTCAGTCATGAACTGATCGACTTTCTTGAACCGGGTTAACTCATTTTTCCTGAGTCAAAACCTTTAAAAACTAAAAATCCTAAAAGAAACCGGCAAAAAAGCAATCAGTTTTAAGCTGAAGAGGATAAAGCTGGTCGAAAAACCTACATGCAGGAGACTACTACCATGCCTTGGAAAAATGAGAATAAAGAACACCATGATCTCGGTGAAAAGCCAAAATCGGATTGGGGCGAGCAGATAGATAATCATTGGAATCAATATTCCGAAAAATTTAATCAGTTTTTTTCCAATAACTCAAAAAAGCTGGCTTTGTATGCGGGCGCAGCGTTGGGTATTAGCTGGCTAGCCAGTGGTATATACATCGTGGACCAAGGCAGCAGAGGGGTTGTCACCCGATTTGGAGCTTATGTGTCTACCTCGATGCCCGGGCCTCACTGGCATTTGCCCATGCCTTTGGAAGATGTGCAAATAGTCAACGTGGAAAAGCAACGGTTCATAGAAATAGGTTATAACACGGGCAGCCGTAGTGGCGGTTCAGGTTCTGTTTTACCCGAATCCCTGATGTTGACCAAAGACGAAAACATAGTGAGTGTCAGGCTGGCGGTGCAATATCAAATCAAGGATGCCAAAGATTATTTGTTTAACGTCAAACAAAGTGAAGCGACACTCCGTCAGGTTACCGAGAGCATCGAGCGAGAAGTGATAGGAAGAAACGATATGGGTTTCATCCTGACTGAAGGACGCAGTCAAATCGTCAATGATATTAAAGATGAAGTCCAGAAGGCAATGGATGAGTATAAAACGGGGTTAAGAGTCGCGAGTGTCAACCTGCAGGATGCCCAGCCGCCTGAAGAGGTTCAAAATGCATTCGAAGATGCGATTCGAGCCCGTGAAGACAAGCAGCGGTTGATCAATGAAGCGGAGGCTTATGCGAACGAGGTCATACCGAAAGCGAGAGGTGCCGCAGCGCGGATGATCCAGGAGGCTGAAGGTTATGAAGCTCAGGTGGTCGCCAAATCCAAAGGTGAGACCGAACGTTTTGACCAGTTACTCGTAGAATATGACAAAGCGCCGAAGATAACCCGCAAACGGATGTACCTTGAGGCTCAAGAAAAGTTGTACAGCAGCAGCAACAAGGTAATGGTAACGGTAGAAAACGGTAACAACATGTTTTATTTGCCGCTTAACCCCTCCGAATCAAAAAATAAAAGCGACACGACCACCATTTCAGAAAAGATAAGTCAGGCCGCAGGGCAGGTCGCTCAGGCTGAAAAGCTCAAAAATATTGAAAAACAACAACCGGTAAGTCGCGTTAGCAGGAGCAGATTATGAACCCAGCACAATTATTAGTTCCAATAAGCTTGAGTGCCTTACTCCTCAGTTACATGACCGTGTTTTATGTAGGAGAGAGCGAAAAAGCGATCAAATTCAGACTGGGTGAAATTGTTGAATCCGATTACGATCCGGGTTTACACTTTAAATTGCCGTTAATCAATAATGTCAGTCATTACGATGCCAGAGTGCAGACACTGGATGCGAAGTCAGAGCGCTTTCTGACGTCCGAAAAGAAAAACGTAATCGTCGACTCATTCGTTAAATGGAAAATATCAGACGTCGGTCTTTTCTACACCACTATGGGTGGCGACGAATACCAGGCGAACCTGCGACTGGATCAAGTGATGAAAGACGCCATGCGGGGCGAGTTTGGCCGGCGGACAATTAAAGAGCTGGTTTCGGAAGACAGGGGCGATATGCGCCGTATGTTGATTTCACGGCTGGCACCCGTGGCTAAGGAGTATGGGATTGAACTTTTGGATATCCGTATCAAACGCATAGATTTGCCGGAAGAAGTCAGCAGTTCAGTATACAGACGGATGGAGGCCGAGCGTGAAAGAGTGGCAAGGGAGTTTCGCTCTCAAGGTTCGGAACAAGCGGAAGAAATCAGCGCACAAGCTGACAAGGAACGGGAAATCATATTAGCCAATGCGTATCGGGAGTCCGAGCAGATCCGTGGTCGCGGTGATGCCAAGTCTTCAGAGATTTACGCGGCAAGTTACGGTAAAAATCAGGAATTTTATGCCTTCTATAGAAGTCTTAATGCTTATGCGGCTTCTTTCGACAAAACCCAGGATACGCTGGTTTTGGAGCCTAAATCTGATTTCTTCAAATATTTTTCGAAAGAAGAATGATATCCTCATACTTCCATAGAGGAGAAAAAGTATGAAAACAAATGCAATTAAATTTTTAATCTGGATTGCTGTAGGCGTTACGCTCTTTTCAGCATTCAGCCGGATGAACCCGTCGGGGGACAGTAACTATGCCTTGTCTTACTCTGATTTCATACAAGATGTAAGAGGAGGTGCTATCTCTGAAGTCATTATTAATGGCGATGAGATAGACGGTCGCAGAAGAAATGGCGAACGGTTTATTACTTACAACCCCAATGATGCTCGTTTAATCGATGAACTGTTGGAGTACGGAGTCAAAATCAAAGTCGCCAGTCCGCCAAGACAGTCAATGTTGATGCAGATCTTCATTTCCTGGGCGCCTATGCTGCTTCTGATTGCTGTCTGGGTTTACTTCTTCCGCAAGCAACAAGGCGGTGGCGGTATGGGTGGCCAGATGAATTTCGGCAAAAGCAAAGCTAAATTGCTGGAAGAAAATCAGATCAAGGTCAAATTTGACGATGTTGCCGGCGTTGAAGAAGCGAAGGAAGATGTTGTTGAAGTGGTGGACTTCCTGAGAGATCCCTCGAAGTACGAATATCTGGGTGGCAAAATACCCCGAGGTTTGCTAATGGTAGGACCTCCCGGTACTGGTAAAACCTTGTTGGCCAGAGCCATAGCCGGTGAAGCCGGAGTGCCTTTCTTCTCGATATCAGGTTCTGATTTCGTTGAAATGTTCGTCGGTGTCGGTGCCTCCAGGGTACGCGATATGTTTGAACAAGCCAAAAAACGCGCACCTTGCATCATCTTCATTGATGAAATTGATGCGGTGGGAAGACATCGCGGTAACGGCATGAATGGCGGTAATGATGAACGCGAACAAACTCTAAACCAATTGCTGGTTGAAATGGACGGTTTTGCGGGCAACGAAGGCATTATCGTAATTGCGGCGACTAACCGCGCCGATGTACTGGATAAAGCGTTGTTAAGACCCGGTCGTTTTGACAGACAAGTCACTGTTGGCTTGCCTGATATCAGAGGCCGTGAACAAATCTTGAGAGTGCATTTAAAGAAAGTTCCGTTGGCTGACGATGTCAACATCATGGATTTGGCAAGAGGCACGCCTGGTTTCTCAGGTGCCGAATTAGCCAATCTGGTCAACGAAGGCGCATTGTTTGCCGCAAGGACGAATAAGAAATTCGTTGATATGAACCACCTCGATAAAGCGCGTGACAAGATGATCATGGGTGCTGAAAAACGCAGCATGATGATGAGGGAAGAAGATAAGCTGATGACGGCTTATCATGAAGCCGGTCACGCGATTGTAGGTCGGACAGTACCTGAACATGATCCTGTCTACAAAGTCAGCATCATGCCGCGGGGCGGAGCTTTGGGTATTACCATGTTCCTGCCGGAGCGCGATACCTACAGCGCCAGTCGTGACAAGCTTGAAAGCCAGATTGCCAGTTTGTACGGTGGCCGTGTCGCCGAAGAAATTATCTACGGTAAGAACAAAGTCACTACCGGCGCCTCAAACGATATTGAAAGGGCCACCCAGTTAGCCAGAAATATGGTGACTAAATGGGGTCTTTCAGACCGGTTGGGTGCAATGGATTACGGCGAAGATCAAGGTCGTGGGTACATGGGGCCGCAGGCTAAAGCCATGTCCGAGAAAATGGCCGAGATGATAGATGAAGAAATACGTAATCTGCTGGATTTGAACTACGAAAGGGCCCGCACCATCCTTAATGAGAATATGGATATTCTTCACAACATGGCCGATGCGTTGATGCAATGGGAAACCATTGATAAGTTCCAGATCGATGACTTGATGAACGGCAAGAAATTGGCGCCACCTGTAATTGAAGAGTCAAAACCTGACGAGCCGCCAACTGCGGAAACAGGTTCCGGAACAACTCCAACGGTAGGCCAAGGCGGATTGGCAACCTGATAATCAGTCAATTTGCTTTTGACGAGATATTAATAAAACCGTCCGTTCTGAGTCGTTCAACAAGTTCAGGGCGGACCGTTTAATAGAATGTCCGGCAAAAAACAGGTATGACTGAAATACTAGAAAAAATAATGATCATAACCGCTTGTTGAAAGTTTTAAATTGGCAGCAAGCGTTTTAACAGTTGATCAAATCCCCCCATCCGTTGTGGAGATGGGCAAACCAAAAAGTTATCCGCATAAATATAGGGTTTTATAAACGATTGCCACGGGCAGATATTCTGCGGGTGGCTGACAAAATCAATAGCTGCTTGATATTGATTTTGGCAGTGCTTTTGCACTGCGGGAAGCATGCTTCCCTTTGTAATGTCCTCCTCTATAAGTCCTCCCCACGCTTCACTAGGGGGAGGACTCTTTTTTTTCGCGAGGTTCTCATGAATGCTTTAGCAACAAAAAGTTTAAACAGTGTCAAGTACGGTTTGGAAGCTAACTACTATGTTTCGCTGTTAGTCACAGTCGTGACTGCAGTCATGTCGGTAACAGGGAAAGACAGTTTTTTTACGATGGGTGATGATCTATACGGGCCGCTGGGTAATAATCTGAAAATTATGCTGATCTACTTGGCTTTAGCCCAGTTGGTCGTGTTCATATACTGCCAGAGAAAACAAAATTATCGGGAATTGACGATCATGGGATTGTTCATTATCTTGTTGATCGGTGGCGTTGAGTTTTATGGCACCATCAACGATGTCCCGATAGACGAAAAATATAATCCCTTTTTTCTGTATACCGGCTTGTCACATATTTTTTACGGTATATTGTCGTTCTTGCCAGACAAAAATGATCAAGTGGATGCAACAAACATAAATTAAGTTCTGGTTAAATGGATGGTTGATTGATTTGTCAGTTGTCATTGTCCATATACATTGGCAAATCAATAGCCTACTTAATCTAATAACTCATGACCTAATCACGCTTAGCAAGATGTTTCAGCTAATTCCATAAGCTACCGTCATGCCCGTCGGTAAACGGGCATCCAGGACACAATTTCGTGCTACAGCCTTCGGTATCCATGGCTTCTGGATTCGCTGCACGGTCGACGGTTCGGACAATCCCCCGGCATACTCGGGCCGGACCAGACTCTGCTGGAACGACGGCAATTACTCATGCAACAAAGCGCTATTAAAAGCCAGGACAACCTTTTAAAAACTGGGAAACTTCATATCTTCAGATCATAAAATGCCACACCAACCAGGGAGGCAAGCAGTCATGAAAATACTTCTCACCGGCGGAACCGGTTTTATCGGCAAAGCCCTCATTCATTCGCTGTTACAAAGTGATTATCAAATTACTGTGCTGAGCCGAAATCCGCAACAGGTTACAGAACTCTGCGGTAAAAGCGTATCAGCATTGGGCCGATTGGATGAATTAACGGCCGAAGATCATTTTGATGCAGTGATCAACCTGGCCGGTGCGCCGATTTTTGACCAGCGCTGGACTGACGCCCGCAAACAAATAATATGGGAAAGCCGCGTCAAATTGACCGAGCAGCTCATTGACGCGATCAATAAAATGAAAGTTAAACCGCAAGTACTGATCAGCGGTTCGGCCATAGGATATTATGGCAATCAGGGCGATACAGAATTGACCGAACAATCAACGTTCCGGGATGATTTTTCGCATCGTTTGTGTGAAGCCTGGGAAACCGAGGCAAAAAAAGCAGAAGCTCTGGGCGTTCGTGTTTGCATTATCCGAACAGGGCTGGTCGTAGCACCGGGTGGTGGAATTGTTGGTCGGATGCTGCTTCCGTTCAAACTGGGCCTGGGAGGCCGAATTGGCGATGGAAAACAATGGATGTCGTGGATTCACCGGGATGACTGGATCAACATTGCATTATCGATGATTGACAATCAAAGCATGCAGGGCGTTTATAACGCGACAGCACCGGCCCCTAGAACCAATGCAGAATTTACCCGGGTGCTGGCGGCGTGTCTAAAAAGACCGGCCTTAATTCCTGTACCGGCATTTTTGCTTAATTTACTGCTGGGAGAAATGGCCGAACTGGTTTTGGGTAGCCAGAGGGTCATTCCAAAACGTTTACTGGATCAGGCGTTTCAATTTAAATACACAGAACTTGACGCTGCCTTGCTGGATGCCGTTAAGTGAAGGCTATTGCAATGATTAGGAAGGCAGTATTGTAGGAGCGGGCCATGCCCGCGATAAGAATAAAAAAATTAGTATACCCGCTTCCTTGCGGGTCTTTGTTAGGTTGTAAAAAAATCGCTCAGTGGGTGAGCGCGAAAATACGCCGCAATTATTTTTTAGGCACCTGAGGATAAGCCGCAATCACTTCTATTTCAACTAGCCAGCCTGCAACGGGTAAAGTGGCTACCTGAAGGTTTGATCTGGCAGGTCGGCGAGCGTTGACGACGGCCACAGGCTCATAGGCAGGAATTACCGCGCCCGTCTCAAGGTTTACGTTGGCAAAATACTTGCGATATGCACGATTCCAGCCGTTATAGTCAGCACGCGTTGCTCCGGGAGGCGCCTCAAGATAGATTCGCATAAAGGTCACGTCTTCCAGTGTCAGTCCGACAGACTCCAGATTTTCTTTGATGCGTGCAAGGTTATTCAATCCTTGCGCTTCGGTTATGGTTGAATAGGGAATCGTGATTGCCGGATCGATATAACGTTCAGGTGTACCGGCAGGGGCCGCTGTATTTCGTGCAGCCGGCCCGGTGCCTGCCGACCAATAAATACTGACATTTTTTCCAACGCCAACGCCGCTGGCTAGAAATGGGTCCGGGTTGATAGTGCCGTTAGCCCTTAGCGGTATGTTGTAATCCGTTTCGGTGGGTTTTGGCTCAGAAAAAACGTTTCCGGAAAAGAGGGTTACAGCCGCAGCAAGACTGAGGATTAGATGATGATTCAGATTGAATTTTTTCATGGTTTTTTCCTTGATCAGTTTAAGAGATTAATCGAATGCTCGGCTTTAAGCAGCAACCCGCTGATGGATTTCCATCACCACTTTACGCGCCGAGTCAAATGCACCTGCTTGCCAGGCGATGTAATAACTCAAATGATCACCGGCGAAATAGATGTTGCCATCCGGTTTGTTGAGCAAGTCATACGCAGGCACTCTTTGCCCTCCCGAGGTAGGCCAACCAACCCAGCCGCCCTCGCTGAAAGGTGTTTTGATCCAGGAAACACTGAAAGAATTTTCCAGTTCGCTGCGATAAGAGGGACCATGAATCTTTTCCCCTTGGATAAGCGCTTGTTCTTGACGCTCGGCAGGACTCAGGCCGGAATAGAAATTGGCATTAGCGCCAAAATTATAGTAACCCACCACAACCCCTTTTTTGCCTAGATATCCGTAACTTGGGTACCAAATCGTACTTACGTTGGTGTTGGTGTTGGTGATTCCACCCATGATTTTGTCGTCTTCTTCCCAGAAACGGCGCTTGTACTGCAGGCCGATTTTTCCTGTTGATTGAGGAATGGCTACGCCCAGAGCGTCTATAACATTCGGGGATAAGTTCGAGGGTATCTTCTTTAGAACCTGCGGCGGAATTGTGCAGATACAGAAATCGGCTTCAAGCTGTTTGGGCGTGTTCGACTTGTCCTCGTACACAACCTGAACACCTTCCGTTGTATTGTAAATCCCGGTGACTTTTGCGCTGTAAACCAGCTTCGTTTTGGGTCTGATTGCCCTCTCCAATGCTTTTGGGATAGCATCCATCCCGCCTACGGGCTGGAACATCAGCATGGCCTGGTCCCAACCGAATTCGAAGGAAAAATTGAGTCCGAAGCGTGATTGTAATAATTCACTCATCGCATAAGCCGGTAAATCAATTTCACCGGATTGACTTCCTGCGCCAGGAGACACTTTATAGCCTCTGCGAGAAGAGCCATTGTATTTGCCGCTTTGCAAATTGCCGAAGTTGGTTAAAAATTGAGTTAAAAGCGCCTTGTCAGCAGCGGTTAAGGTATCGTCCAATGCACCTTGATTGGTTGCTTTGGAAAGAAGCTCAGACATGTAGCCATAAATGTCTGCTTTCGCGGTTCGATGGCGAACCGGAACTCCGGAAAGTGGCCCCACTCCTTCATTATAGTAGTAGGCATCCGCATTCTGATTAGTGAAAACTTCCAGTTCAACGCCCAATTCACGGCAGTATTCGATGGTTATATGGTGCTGTGGTAAACGAGCTGGGCCGCAATTCATATACTGGTTGCGGTCGAATTTACAAACTTGTGTAACACCATCAGTTTCAGTTGCTGAGTCACCGCCACGAACAGTCCAGTTTCGACCTCCTGGGCGGTCAAGGCCTTCCAGAAGGGTAACGGAATAGCCTGCTTTCATCAATTCATAAGCTGAAGTCAGGCCGGCAATTCCCGCGCCGATGACAATAACCCGATTCCCCTTTTTACTCTTTGGCAATCCCGTCAAAGGAACAAAGTTAACCGGCGCTGCACCGGCGGGTGGTGCAAACATTCCGAGTGCACCCATCGTTCCGTACATGGCAGCTATCCCGCCTGCCTTGCCGATATCCATAAGAAATTCCCTTCTTGAATATTCAGTCTCATTTTTTGACTTGTCGCTCATTTGTCTTTTCCTCGTTTGAAAGATGTCGGACAGAAGCGCCTAAGAAGTGAGTAAAAAATATATTATCGATTTACAGATGTAAAAGGAGGCGAGTGAAATCGCACCTGCAAATGAAATCGATAAGTTATTCATAACAACATTCTATGGGCTCCATCAGTTGAGGTTGGTGTTTGGCTCATTTCATCAGCATTACGGCAAAACATAAGGTTGATTTTTCGGTCTGTACTAAAAATCAAGTTGCTTTATGGTGCGCGACGATTGTCGATAGCTTGAAATTGCAAAACACAGAGATTAAGTACAAACCTTAGGCCAGAATTATGTAACTACATTTAAAACATAGAGTTAAGCGATAAGAGTGGTTTTACAGAGGTAATAACCAAGGAATGTACTCACCTTTTTAGGGCAAATATCAGGATTGGCTTTTGAATTCGCACCAGATCAGACCAGGGTCTATTTTTGTTGGCCTGAGAGTGTTAGAGATCAGATTTGAGCGGGAAACAACACACCATGAGCAGGCGCGTTAGCCAATGATTATTTTTGAGTAAATTTTGAGTTTATTTTTATGGAAAATTGAGATGAAAATCAGGAACAATATGAGTTGAAAAAAAGCTCAACTGCTTAAGTAAGGCTTAAGAAAAAGAAGCAAAACAGTGTTGAGGGTGAGGTTTGATGGCTGAGCTTGGCTAAAGCGTTGAGAGTGTCAAGCTCGCGCATTGGCGTGAGCATCCGCAGATTTATGGGCATCTTACATTGTTTTGACCGCTAAAGGATTAGCTACCGAGATACCATTTTTGACTGTTATTTCCATAACACGCTTGTAACAAGGAGAGTATTTCTAAATCATTCCGCTAAAAAGAACGTATCAATAATGAAAGTACGTTCTCGTCCCGTTATAAGTTCTGATCCTTTATTTAAGGTGACATTAAGGCAGTACCCGATCAAGGGTATTCAATTGACGAGAGGTTAGGTTAATAAACCGCTGAAAGTCGCCTGTTTGATTCAAGCACAAAATCTAAACACGTTACGGTTATCCATTGGGTTAAAGAAGATTGATTTGTAAACCAAACATTTAAAAACATTAGAATATTCAAATATTAATAAAAACAAAGACTAATGCAAAGTTATCTGAATAGGCGAGACCGCTTAGCAGAATAGCTTATCTATAAAGTCAAAGGTTAACCGTTAGTTCGCATGTTTAGTTTTATAAAAACAAGGAGAACGACCATGAAACCCCTAAAAATAAAGACGCAGTATCTCAAGCGAGCCCTGTTTGTCAGCGCTCAGCTCTATAAGCTTCCTTTATGGGATGCAGAATATAGGAGTACGCCATGAAAACGCCAAAATTAAAAATCCTAACCCTGGCTTTGCTGACAGCCTTGTCAAGCGGTCAGGTTGTTGCCGATGACGGTGGTAACGGTGAAGCCGGCAAGCCGATTCTGAAGAGTATGTCCAAATTACCGACCCAGACGGTTCCGGGACACATTGATGAGGCCGAGCACGCCTTCATCGCCCAGATGAAATTCTACGTGCCCAGTCAGGCTGCAAGCGGCACTGCGTCAGAGGTAGACCCTGACGATAAGGCAGAGGGTGACCTTTACTACGACATCGATAGTGCCCTGAAGGCCACGCGAACACTTGCGAAGCCCCTAATCGGTGTGCACATGTACGGTCCTGTAGAGACTGTCGACGGCGTCGGCTTTATCGGCCACGGCAAGCGTGATGTTTACGGAACTGTGAGCCTGGATGACGGCGTTACCTGGAAGAAGACCAATCTGTCCGAGTCAGCCTTAGAGACGTCTTGCGACAATGCCAACTGCAATATTACCCGGACGGACGTGCCCCTGATCGCGGATACCTCCTATCCCGGCGACGTAGTGAATGTCTTCCATTCGATCATGGGTAACAAGGTACTGGTGGCGTGGCCTAGCCGTTATTGTGCCAGTGGTCAGCCCAACTATTCGTTGGATAATCCGGAAGCTTCGCCAGAACAGATAGCTCGCCGTGCGGCCATAGCGACCTATCTTGGCATTGACCTGGCAACGGCCACTAAAGATGACCTTTATCTGATCGACATGTTCGGTGTAGGCGGTTCCCAAGGCTCTGTCAACTACGCGGAGGAAGATGATTATGAGCCCAACCAAGCGGTAGGCGAAGTGCCCTATAATTGCTTGTGGACCGCCCGTGGTGTGCTCAACAAAGGAGATGATCCGCGCACTGCGGATGTCATTGAGCAAAGCTACATGCGCTGGTTCAAGGCCGAGCGACTGACCTCAGGTGTGCGTGACGTTAACCGCATCGAGACCGTCTGCGTCAGTGGCGCAGGATGCGCCATCACTTGGCAGGAAGACCCCGACGGTCTGCGTGGCGGCCAGGGCGAAGGCCCGGGCGAAGGCTGGAGCGGCGCTGTAGCCAATAGTCAGACCGACGTTTGGTATTCTTACATCGACTTCGAGCGGTTTGAGGTGGTGCAGGATCCGGCGGACGCGACCGGGGCGACGCCCATGACCCTGGCGAACTTCGAGCTTGCGGCCGCGGCCAGCGACATCACCCAGAAGCCCAAGCCCTTTGTGCCGTTCGCGATGCCAATGCGGTTAACTGATAACGCCAAGTGTAATGTCGAGAATCCTAAACCGTATTGCTATGGTTCTAAACTGCAGGAACGTGGGGTCGACCCTACACCTGATGATCCCGATGATGTTCCCTTGAATCCCTTGGCTTATGGGCTCAAGGATATGTGCAAGGATATTATCATTGTCAAGACGGGTAAGCAGGATCCTAAAGATACTGAGCTCTGCGTGACCCAGGATGGTCTCCCTCTGGTAGGCAATACTGCGGCCACCCGTCCGCGCTTGGCACTGTATGGTTATGACTCCACCGGCAAAGTGAAGGACGCCGTTATCGACAGCGCCTTCGTCGCGGTGGTGGCCGAGGAGGACAAGGGTCTAGGCGCTTTCACCTTCGATGCGGGCGGTACCGCGTGTATCCAGGACGGCAACAGCGACCCCGATTGCTTCACGTTCGACGAAGGCAAGAACATCAAGTACTTCACTTTCAGTATGTCGATCATGGACACCGTCGGCGGAAAAACGCAGGATACCTTGCTGGCTAATCTGACCCAGCCCGGTCACCAGTTGAACCAGCCCGAGGTGGACTGGACGGCCGGTACTTTCTACCCAGCCAGGAACACTAGTGAGTTCTGGGATTTCGGCGCTTACAACTTCAACATCTACAACACCGAAATTGCCCGTCGCGGAAGCTGGCTGGGGCAAGACATATACAAGGTTCATAAAGATACGTCGAAAGCTGACTTTGGTTTGCTCGCATTACCGACCTGGAAACAAGGTATTATGAATCAGGGTGGCCCGGCTGATGTGATGTCTCGACGTATTCTGATCCCGAACAAGGGCAAATGGAGCCTAGCGTCGTACGGCAATCCCTATGCCTTCCGCAACATGGAATGCAATACCTGGGGAGAGGCTAACAATCCGTACTACCCAGGCGGCCTCTGCATGGATTCTGCTAGTAACCTGTCAGCCACGATTCCAGACGGCTGTCAGAATTCAGAAACCGGGGCAACAGTGCTTTGCCCGCAGGTCGACCTGAACAGAGGGACTACTTTTGGTATCGCCGACACCAACCCTGTCTTGCAGGGAAGTTTGGTCGAGCCTAACAAGACCAAGGTCCTGTCTTGGCATCAATGCCCAGCCAGTTTCACAACGGTAAGTTCTACCGATGGAACAACCCTGTACAACTGCGACAACGACTTGAGGACCGATACCAGCTCCAAAGCCGGTTCCATCGGCACGCTGCGCGACCAGTCCTGGTATAACCCGCTGGACGTGGCCAAAGGGCATCGCGGCTTCCTGGACGGCGACATGGTTATGATGCTTTACGCCTGGTCGCCTAACTGGCGTCTCAACGCAGTGGGCAACGATCGCTATGAGCTTTATATCCGCCGCTCTTTCACAGGAGCGACTACCTGGACGACTCTGCCCAAAACCTATAAATATTGGGATCCAAATGACAAGACCAAATACGGCGGCGACGGCACGGTTACCTGCGAGACTTTCCGTAGCGCTGAAACCCAGGCCAGCGGCGACCTGACCGAACCCAGAGTGTGTAACAGCTATGTGGCAGGCGCTGGTGAACAGGCCCGCAATGTGACACAGCACCAGTCTATGCGGATCACCACGCTTGACCCACGCTTTGCGATCACCGGTTCGCCTCAAGGAGTAGGAAACACGCTGAATCCATTCGGTTACGGGATTAATCCCTACGGTGAAGATGTGCGCAATCCTTCACGCTTCTTCGTGGTCTTCGAGACCGGCGACAACACGACTGCCGCCGAGGGCGAACCCGAGCCGCTAGATCTGTTCTACAGTCGCGCGGTGAACTTTGGTGATGATTATCAAGTGTGGGCGGAAGAGACTGATCTGAGCACTTGCTATCCCTCCAATCCGCACGAAGACATCGACCCTGACAAGGGCGTACCTGCGGAACATATCGTCTCAGGTTTCTGCAACGAGTTCGATCAGTTCGACCAGGGCACTCCTGGTCTGGAAGCCAGCGAAGCCAGTTTGACGGCTAATCCTGGCGGCCAGTTCCTTTACGGTGTCTGGGCGCAGTTGGAGCATCCGGTTGCGAATGGCGTCACGAATTGGGACGAGGTACTTTCGTCTGATGCCATGGCCCGACGGGTTTGGTGGCTTGACGACTACATATCTACCGAATGGGCCTGGGACTTCGGTCAGGGTACCGGAACCGGCACACCAGCCAATCCTTAATCACGGTACCGCACCTGCCCGGGACAATCCCGGGCAGATTGCTCCGAACAAGATCCGGTTGAATACGCCGCCCCTGTTGGGGCGGCTATCCACCGAACAGTAAAATCAGGAGGAACCAAATCATGTCATGTACAAACTCAACCATGCTGCGGACGTTGACGTCCGCGCTAATGACGGCGGGCCTGCTGGCAGTCGTATCGCCTGCCCAAGCATTGAATAAATATCTCCAGACATGGCAGACTGCTTATCCTAACTCGAGCAGCGACAATGCCGACTGCAACCTCTGCCACGGCACCAGCACCAGTAACCTCAATACCTATGGTAAGGATCTCTGCATTTCTTTCGGCAGCAGCATACCTGCCGATATAACGCAGAATCTGAAGGGCATTGAAGTGTCAGACTCGGATGGGGAGGGGAATGATAATTTGACCGAAATCAATGCCAACGCCCAGCCCGGCTGGACCGGTGAGTCGGCTCTTCTCAACCAGATCTATGATGGTAAGAGCTGTTTGGCCATCGGAGCGCCGATCAGCGTACCCGGAAACGTGCCGTTGCCTTACGATCCGCCCGTTGCGGGCGAACCGGTTGCTATTCCCGGCGGACCTTATACGGGCAATGTAAATGTGCCCATTACTTTCGACGGCAGTGGCTCTTATGACAGCGACGACACTGACGTCATCGATCAGTATGTCTGGACTTTCGGCGACGGAACAACGGGACCAGGAGAGGTGGCAGAGCACACCTATACCATGCCGGGGACCTTCACTGTGACTCTGACGGTGACCGATGATGAGGGGCGTACAAACACCAATTCGACCATTGCCACTATCTCGGGGAATGCGGTTCTCGATCTCGATATTTCCGCATTCAAAGTGACCAAGGCGCAGTCTGTCGGTAAGCCTGTATCGATTCAGCTCACGGTAGAGAATCCCGGAACCGTTTTGGGCCAGGCCCTCGCCACCGTGGTCGGCACGCAGAATGGCAAAGTGGTCTATAAGTGGAACCTGAACGTTTATGACTACAACGGTAAAGGCACTACCAGTTTCACGTTCCCTGCATATAAACCAACAGCAAAGGGTACTATCAACTGGGCGGTAACTATTGCTGATGGTGACCCGGATGCTGATCTGGCAACAGCAATCACTGAAGTAAAGTAAATCTGAAAATCGGAAAGCTCGCTCCGGTCGGATTGAAACCGACCGGGGCAGGCTCTGCCGGGATGACGCCTTAGCCTCACGCGACAGTGCTTTATTAAATAGGTTTGCCACCGTTTACGCAGACTCTATCGATAATTCCTGCAGCCCAAGCATGATGGCTGTCCTTTTTGAAATTATTGGGAAACTTCAGTTTTAGTAATATAAGGCGATAATTATGAATAGTAAAATCAAATGGCGAAACACGGCCTTAGTCTTTCTAATGTCTTGTTGGGTTGGTTTGGTTTCAGCTGCTCCTGGCGGAGGCGGCGGGCCTGGCGGTGGTGGAGGGTTTGGCCGGGGCGTTAGTGCCGAACGGTCTTCCGATGCATTCGGAAGTGGATCGGGCCCGTACCCACAGCGAAATGAAAGGCAAGATCAAATGCGGCAAAGACAACATCAACCCGGTGACGGAGAAAGTATGAAGCAACGTCGTGCACAGGAAGAATACCGGGTTCGCGAAAGAAAGATGCCAGGCAATGCCAATCAGCAAAATATTGACAAGCAGTACCGTGAACGTGAGGAAAATCGGGTTCGAGAGCAACAAAAGGAATAATAAACGTAATCCATTCGCCCTGAGCTTTTCGAAGGGCGAGTGGTTCAGGGTTCGGCAAACCTGCAACACCATCACTCCAGCCGTTCATTTTTCACTTATCTGAGCAAAAGCAAAGGTTTGCGGGTGCTCAACAACATTTTGGCGGTGAAGCTGCCCAGCAGCATATCGTGCAGACGGGTATGGCTGTAAGCGCCCATAATGGTCATATCAATGGCTTGTCCGTCTTGATAATCACACAACGCTTGATCGATTTTGCCGGTGAGCTTTTGTGTGATCAAATCAATGCCTCCTGCTTGTATGATTTTATTGGCTGCTGCGTCAAGCAGCTTTTGCGAGGTGGCTTTGTCTTTGCTGACACAGACCAGATGACACGTCAGGCCTTTATATAAGGGGCTGGATGCAACCATGTCGACTGCTTTTTCGGCTGCGTTGCTGCCATCGTAGGCCAGCATGATGCGCTGTGGCGGTTTAAATGCTTCGTTGACGACTAAAATCGGTTTATGCAGGGAGCGGATAATGGACTCCAGTTTTGCTCCGATTTGTCCGGGTTGATTATCATGCACTTTGCCTCTCATACCGACGACCAGCACCCGGATACTATCTTCCAGTTCTATCAATGATTCAACAAGATTGCCGTGCCGCTGGCTAATAATCGGATCGGCTATGCCGTTGTGCGTGACTCTTTCTTTGGCCGCCTGAAGCAACGTTTTGCCTTGCTGTAAGCGTAATTTACTGTGTTGCTGCTCTATTCGGATTATGTCTTCCAGCAGATGATCACAGCTATCCACGCCGATATTGCCGGATAGATCGGTGATCGCGGCGGTTTCCGGGTGATGGTCAATCGTATGCAGGAGTTTGAGTGGTGCATTGACTCGCTGCGAAATCCAGGTTGCATAATCGCAGACGGCTTCACTAAGACCTGAGCCGTCAACACACGCAATCACTTTATTGGTTTCGGTGTTCATTAATGACCTCCCATGACTTTTTGGATCTCTTCCGGCTTATCGTGAATTCCGAAGCGATCAATGATTGTGCTACTGGCTTCGTTCAAGCCGATGATTTCGACATCCGCGCCTTCCCGTCTGAATTTTATGACGGCTTTATCCAAAGCGGTCACCGAGGTGATATCCCAGAAATGCGCGCGGGTTAAGTCGATAACCACTTTTTCAATCGCTTCCTTAAAATCAAACGCAGCCATAAATTTGTCTGCCGAGTTAAAGAAAATCTGGCCGATAACCCGATAGGTTCGAACACTTCCGGTCGCATCCAGTTCAGATTTCACATACATAAAATGACTGATTTTATTGGCAAAAAATAGGGATGCCAGTAAAACACCCACAAAAACGCCAAGCGCCAGATTGTGAGTCCAAACGACAACAACGACCGTCATGATCATGACGATATTGGTCGACAGCGGGTACTCTTTTAAATTAATGATAGACCGCCAGCTGAACGTGCCTATCGAGACCATAATCATCACCGAGACCAGGGCCGCCATTGGTATTATCGATATCCATTCGCTGAGAAAAACCACCATGATCAGCAGCATCGTACCGGCAATGAAGGTTGATAAACGGCCTCGGCCGCCTGATTTGACGTTGATGACCGACTGGCCGATCATCGCGCAGCCGGCCATGCCGCCTAAAAAACCAGCGCTGATATTGGCCAGCCCCTGGCTTTTGCATTCGCGGTTTTTGTCGCTGGGTGTGTCGGTCAAATCGTCGATGATGGTTGCCGTCATCAATGATTCGAGCATGCCGACCACGGCCAGCGCCGAAGCGTAAGGAAAAATGATCTGCAGGGTTTCAAGGTTCATAGGGACTTGAGGCCACATGAAAATGGGTAAAGTATCCGGCAATTCTCCCATATCGCCCACTGTACGGATATCCAGCTTCAAATACACGGCGATAGCGGTTAAGACGAGGATACAGACCAATGGCGAGGGGATCGTTTTGCCGATAACAGGCAGAAGAGGAAACAGGTAGATTATCCCCAGGCCGCCGGCTGTCATTACGTAAACATGCCAGGAGACACCGGTTAATTCGGGTAACTGCGCCATAAATATCAGGATAGCCAGCGCATTGACGAAACCGGTCACGACTGACCGTGAAACGAAGCTCATCAGGTTGCCCAGCTTCAGATAACCGGAGAGGATTTGCAATAGACCGGTTAATACCGTCGCGGCTAGCAAATACTGAAGGCCGTGTTCTTTTACCAACGTCACCATCAAGAGTGCCATGGCACCTGTTGCGGCAGAAATCATGCCTGGACGACCCCCGGTAAAAGCGGTGACCACGGCGATACAGAATGATGCGTAAAGTCCGATTTTAGGATCAACACCGGCAATGATAGAGAAGGCGATGGCTTCCGGGATCAGCGCCAACGCAACGACTAAACCGGCCAGGACATCGCCCCGGATATTCCCCAGCCAGTCCTGTTTTTTTGATAAAAAGAGCATCTTTAACCTTTTAAACGGTATCAACAAATTTGAGCTTATGGCAGACAGTTTTGGTTGTTTGCAAGGGCGTGGTTTGATGAGTACGGTGGTAAAAAGTGTGAAATTATAACGTACCCGGTAGGATAATTATTCAGTAAGACGCAAAGATGATAATTTTTCATGTGATGGCGGATGCCAATTTAGACAGCTTCCGGTTTGTTTGGACCGGCATTTAGTGTTGATAGTTGGGTTTTAGCGGTGTTTGTCGTTAAAATGCGGCTTGATTTTTGACGCATTATTTAACCTGGACACTTTAGGCCTGATTATGAAACCGGACCGCATTACGATCAAAAAACGATATGACCGTTTAGCGCCTTACTTTGACGGCTTGGAGGCCATGATGGAAGGGCTTATGTTTAAAAAGTGGCGTAAGCGCTTGTGGGCCAAGGTTGAAGGTGAGCATATTCTGGAAGTCGGTGTGGGAACCGGTAAAAACTTTACTTTTTATCCGCAATCTGCGCGGATGACGGCGATCGATTTCAGTGAAAAAATGCTGGCTATCGCCGAACAGAAAAAAGCCCGCAAATTCATTGATGTCGATTTACAGGTGATGGACGTCGAAGGGTTGTGGTTTGCCGATAACAGTTTCGATACCGTTGTGGCATCTTTCGTTTTTTGTTCGGTGCCGTCACCCCGAAAAGGCTTGCGTGAACTTTACCGGGTCTGTAAACCCGGGGGGCAAATTTTGTTGCTGGAACATGTTATCAGTTCCAAACCCTGGCTGGCGCGCCTGATGAAGCTGGTTAACCCTTTAGTTCTTCGGTTGTTTGGCGCCAATATTAATCGCGATACTGTCAAGAGCGTGCAGGCATGCGGTTTTAATTCGGTATTTGTAGATTCGCGTAGCAGTGATGTAATCAAGCTGATTCAGGCTCGTAAATGATGCTTTTTAAACGGCAGCCATCAGAGACTTAATTTTTCGGAAGATTAAGCTGATAGATGCCGTTTTTGATGCCGGCAAAGTAATTTTCCAGAAACGGGTTATTTATAGGATTGCAATTATCGCTAACGGAGAGGTTGCTTTCTGCTACATAAGTCTGGTGTTTGGCGTTATCAACCAGTACATGGTACCAGGGCTGGTATTTGGATGGTCTGCTTTTAGCGACTTTGTCGTACCATTCTTCTCCTCCTAAAAATTCAAAATCAACATCAAAAATCACGCCACGGTAATTAAATAATTTGTGATGAACGATTTGGCCGATAAAAAATTTGGCATGTTTCATTAGTAAGCTCCCTGCCAGATGGCGTCGATATCCATGTCATTGTCGATACCCCAAAAACCGGTTGATGCTTTGAATGCGTCAACAAAGGCTTCGCCGAATTCAGTGCAACCTTGCAGGCAAATAGACAGATAATGTGCTTGTTCTTTTGATGCAGTCAGGTAGCGGTAAGGCGTGTAGTTTTTGGCATTGAAATAATAAGCGTTGATGTGCAGTGATTCATCGAAAAAATGCCGGGCATCCACCGGGCAAAAATCATAACCTTTTTCCCGCTCCAAGAGGGCGTCTAATTCGCTTTCATCCAAATCAAAACAAATGCCGTTTAAAACCGCGTCGGGTTCCGAAGCCTCGGCATTTAATACGCACACCGGCAACTGTTGCAAGGGATCATAGCGGTAAGTGGATGCCAGATTGAATTGGCGTTTCAACCCTTTGACGCTGACCGGCATTCTGTTGCGCGCAGTTGGAACTGTCCGCGCTAAAGAGCCTGGATGAATTAAACTGCCGTATGCAAAAACTGTGTAAATACCGGTCATAACGAAGGTGATAATCATGTCGGCTTGATTGCATTCAAGGATACCACAAACCCGATTGATCTTAACCCGGACTCAGCATAAAAGTGGGGTTTTAAAAATTTTCAGGCCATCAGACATCCACCTACAGCAAATCCGGCCTCGATAGTACTGCGCCGAGTTGGGAAAAACTCTTAAGTTCTGCTACTTTTTACTATGAAAGTGGACCCTTATTAAGAGGGTGCTTTCATTTTCCGGGGTGTTGAAAACATCTGCATGATCGTTAGTTTGGATAATCTAAAAGAGTAAATCAATGTCACAAGCAACTTGTTTAATAGTGGATGACAGCCGTATGTCCAGGCTGATGCTAAAGAAAATTATCAGTGACCTTCATCCGGACTGGAATTTGGTGGAAGCGGAAAATGGGCAAGAGGCTATCGATAAGGTAAAAGAACAGGCATTTGATATTGTTTTACTGGATTACAACATGCCGGTTATGGAAGGCGGTCCTGCTGCGGAAGTGATCAGGCCGCTGCTACCCAACGCAAAAATTGCTTTTTTGACGGCTAATGTTCAGGATGCGATTAAAAATCTGGCTATAAAATTGAATATTGACTTTATTCCTAAACCCATCACTGAGACCAAAATAAAAGATTATGTTGGATAACGATGATTATGGTGATGAGTTTTTCAGGGATGCCTTTGCCGAAATACTCAATATTGGCATGGGTTACGCGGCAAGTGCCCTCAGTGAGATGGTGAACGAAGAAGTCCGTTTGTCTGTTCCTGCTGTGGAGTTTGTCAAAAAAGCGGAAGCCTTACGACTGATTGAATCTAAAAACCGAACTGATGTGAGTGGTGTGCATCAGAAATTTAAAGGCTCTTTTGATGGTGATGTTTTTCTTTTATTTCCCGAAGAAAAAAGTCTGGAGTTAGTTCGGGCAGTATTGCAGCAGGAGATCTCGTTACTCGATTTGACGGAAATGGAACAGGAGGCAATGACTGAAATCGGTAATGTCATTCTTAATGGCTGTCTTTGCAGTATGGCGGATATGTTCAAAAAAGAAATGCAAGGCAGTATTCCGGAGTTTGTTAAGGGAGCTTTTGCCAATATTTTGAATAAAGCAGGTGATAAGTCCGATGCTTGTGTCTTGATGTTGAATATGGATTTTGCGATAGATCAGAAAAGCGTTCAGGGCTATGTGTCTTTTTTGATGGATGTCGAATCGCTGGAGACGTTTAAACAAAATATTGCGGCTTACATGGGATTGTAGAACCTGACTATGAAAGAAATTAAAGTTCATGCAGGCTATCTTGAAGATGAAAACTGGATTTTCGAAAGTGTTTTTAATGCCTGCGAATTCGGCTTTATCGTTCTGGACCACAATCAGAACATCGTGACATGGAATCCATGGATATCAAGACACTGCGGCTACGAATTGGAATCGGCTTTGGCAAAACCCTTTACGGGTGTGTTTCCTCAAATTCTCGGCGGCAGTTTGGATCGGGCGATTGGGGTGGCTTTATCGCACGGTATGTCATCACTAATTTCCAGTAATTTAAATAAAAAACCCCTGCCTTTAAGATCCATTTCAGGGGCGTTGATTCAACAATCGATTAAAGTTAAACCCCTCAAACGAAATAACGGCAAGACATTTTGCCTCATACAAATTCACGATATCAGCTCGATAGCCCATCGCGACAAACAGTTGCTTGAACAAGTGTTTGAGACAAAATGCATATCGCAAAAATTGGCTGAAGAAAAAGAACGGGTTCAGGTTACGCTCGATTCTATTGCCGATGCGGTCATTGTGACCGATGAAAAAGGCAGGATTGTCTCTATGAATCCTGTCGCCGAGTTCTTAACCGGAGTCAGTGAGCAAGACGCGATTAACCGGTCATGCCTTGATGTTTTTAAATTGATCGATGAACGTATTCAAACGCCGGTCAAGTGTCCTGTTTGTGAATGCCTCAGACAAAATACAATCATTACTAACGACAGCGACCATATACTGCTGAGCGCCAATGGCCAACGCTACGCCATAACTGATTCGACGGCGCCAATTAGAAATTCAGAAGGGCAATTGTTTGGGTCTGTCCTGGTATTTAGAGACGTTACCGAGTCCAGAGCTTTATCGGCCGAGTTGAATTGGCAAGCGCTGCATGATCCATTAACCGGATTGGCCAACCGACGGGAGTTTGAAAGCAGATTGAGCCAGTCGCTGGAAAAAGCCAGAACGCTCAAGCAACGCCATTATTTGTTTTACATGGATCTGGATCAATTTAAAGTGGTTAATGATACCTGCGGGCACGATGCCGGTGATGAGTTGTTGAAACATATCGGTGCGATTTTTCAGCAAAAACTCAGAAAAATTGATTTGCTGGCGCGCCTGGGCGGTGATGAATTTGGCGTGTTATTGGAAGGCTGCGAAAAGCAGGCGGCTTTAAAAATTGCGCATACCATGCAAAAAGCCATTGAAAACTATCGGTTTATTTGGCATTCACAGACTTTTAAAATTGGTGTCAGTATCGGTATTACTGAAATTACCGGCAAGGAGGCAAAAGCTTCGGAAATTTTAAGCGCTGCCGATTCCGCCTGTTATGAAGCGAAAGACAGCGGACGTAACAGGGTGCATTTTCACGAATCGGATGAAACCGGAGCGTCGGCCCATCAGCAGGAAATGCAATGGATATCAAAAATTCAAAATGCGCTGGATAAAGATCAATTTGAATTGTATGGTCAATGCATTAAAAGCATGAAGGCTGTTACGAATAATGCCGGGCACTATGAGGTGTTGATCCGGATGCGGGGCAGCAATGGCGAACTGATTCCTCCGGGCGCATTTTTACCCGCGGCTGAACGGTTCCACCTGATGTCCAGTATAGATCGCTGGGTATTTGATAACGTCTTTAAGCTAATTGATAATAAAACAGCCGAGGAACTCCCGGTTTTTTCGATTAATTTTTCAGGTATGTCCATCTCTAATGATTCTCTGATTGAGCATATTGTTGCGAAATTAGATAAATTCCCCCATTTGTCCGCGAACTTATGTTTTGAAGTTACCGAAACGGCGGCCATTGCCAATCTGGATAAGGCAACCCGGTTTTTTAATGTGTTGAAAGAGAAAAATTGCAAGATTGCCTTGGATGATTTTGGCAGCGGCTTATCCTCATTTGCTTATCTGAGACGTTTACCTATCGACTATTTAAAAATTGATGGTTACTTTGTAAAAGGCATTGCAGAAGACGCTATAGACCGCACTTTTGTAGAAACCATTAATCAGATAGGCCACGCCATGGGTTTAAAAACAATCGCAGAATTTGCCGAAAATGATGCGATTATTCAGGTTTTAGAAGAGCTAGGAGTGGATTATGCGCAAGGTTACGGTGTGCATGTTCCATGCCCGCTGGATAATATTCTTGGCATTCCTCCGGCAATTTAACCGGATCCGATCAAGTATTTGCTTCGTCGAGCAAGCCGAGGGAAACTTTTTAACGTTTGCCTGGCCGAATTGGTTAAAATATCAATTGTTTTTGTTATTTATCATCCTGAAGTGAAACCAACCCTAGAAAATTTAGTTCAGACGCGTATTCCTACCCGTTACGGCGATTTTGTTTTACATTACTACAGCAACAGCATCGATAACAAAGAGCATGTCGCTTTTGTTAAAGGGCAGGTAGCCGACCAATCAGACGTGCTGGTCAGAATGCATTCGGAATGTTTTACCGGCGATGTGCTGGGGTCCCGCCGCTGTGATTGCGGTGAGCAACTGGACATGGCGCTCAAACTTATCAGCGAAGCCGGAAAAGGCGTCTTGATTTACTTGCGCCAGGAAGGACGCGGTATTGGCCTGCTGAAAAAGTTGCAGGCTTATAATCTGCAGGATCAGGGCATGGATACGGTGGACGCCAATATTCATCTGGGACACTTGGCCGATGAACGGGACTATTCAATTGCAGCCCTGATTATTCAGGATTTGAAAATTGCATCAATCAAGCTGATTACCAACAACCCCAGGAAAATAAAAGATCTGCAAAAACTGGGTATTCAGGTTGCCGGTCGAATCGCCATCGAACCACTGTTTAATCAGGATAATCTGGATTATCTTAAAACCAAGGCGGCAAAAATGGATCATCTACTGTCACTGCCGGATGACGACAAAGAACAGCGCTGAGTCGCTTAGTGTGCATTCAGCAAACAAAATACGATGTGAATATGTTATGCCACCTGGTTTACAGTGACCGGCTTGAATAATTTCAAGGCATCAGATTAAAACCGTTTCTACCAATTTGACCCAGTAAGCCACACCTACCGGCAACAAGGCATCGTTGAAATCGTAATGCGGATTATGCAGCATACAGCCGTGTGCTGAAGGTCCATTACCTATCCAGATGTAACAGCCCGGACGCTCCTTCAGCATGAATGCAAAATCCTCAGAGCCCATGCTGGGTGTCGGTTCTCTATGTATCTGTGCCGCTTCAACCACGGCTGATGCCGCTTTTAGCGCGAGCTCGGTAGCATCGGGAGCATTCACCGTAACCGGGTAACCTGGATTTTCAGGATTAAAAATAATCTCGCCTTTAACGCCCGCGCTTAAACTGATCGAGTCAACTAAATGACGTATTTTTTGGGCTATCAGTTCCTGAACCTCCTCCTTGAAACAACGGAAAGTGCCCCTGAGTACAACTTCTCCTGGTAACGCATTCCAGGTATTGCCGCCATGTATTTGGGTGATGCTGACCACTGCTGAATCGGCCGGATCAATGTTTCGGCTCACTATGGTCTGCAACGCGTTAATCAATTGCGCCGAGGCGACTATTGCATCGGTGCCGGAATGCGGCAGGGCCGCGTGGGTTGCATGGCCGGTGAGTTTTATTTCAAAACAATCGAATGCCGCCATCAAAGGCCCGGACTTGATCGCAAAGTGACCTTCTGGGATATCGTGAAAATTGTGCATCCCAAACACATAATCAACCGGAAACAAGGTGAACAGGCCATCATCAATCATTTGTTTGGCTCCGGCTCGCCCTTCTTCAGCAGGTTGAAAGATAAATACCACGGTACCGTTAAAATCCCGGTGTTGAGCCAGATAGGCAGCCGCTCCTAGCAGCATGCTCGTATGCCCGTCATGACCGCAGGCGTGCATTTTTCCGTCATATTTTGATTTATGAGTAAACGCGTTTTGTTCCTGAATAAACAAGGCGTCCATATCGGCGCGCAATGCGATGGAGCGTCCTCCATCTCCTGCTGTCAAGCGCGCAACTACGCCGGTTTTTCCGAGTCCTTCGTGAACTTCAAGGCCGAAGGCGCGCAATTTTTCAGCAATAAAGGCAGCCGTTTCATGCTCCTCGTAGGCCGTCTCCGGAAACTGATGAAGATGATGCCGCCAGCGTTTCATTTCCTCATGCATGTCGTAAATGGCATCGGCGATAGTCATTGTGTTTCTCCAAAAGGCTTGTACTGCCAGACAAGGTTGATTGATTTACTGGAAGTGTGATGATGTATGAAAAATTAGATCAATAGAAACAATATATTACTTTGCCCTGATAACAAAAGAGTAAAAATTTTAAAATAAAACTTGTTCTCTTTTTGTTCTTTAATTATGATTAACAAAAACCAATAGAGAACAAGAAAAACTAATGAATGATTACTCTTTTCTTACCCGCAAACAACAGGACGTACTGGATTTTTTGCTGGAAAGTCAATCGCATTTTGTCCAGCCCCCAACCCTGGATGAATTATGCCTCGCCATGGGGCTTAAATCACGCGGTTCATTGCATAAACATATACATGGCCTTATTCAGGCCGGACTTGTTGAAGCGCCAAATCGCAAACAGCGGGGTGTCCGCCTCACTCAACTGGCTTTAAAAACGCAATCGACCGGTTTGATTGATGATTTGGGTGTGCCGTTTGTTGGTGCTATAGCCGCAGGGCTTCCGATAGAAGCGGTGGAAAATGTCGAATATATGCAGGTTCCAGCCCAATTAAAAACTGAAAACCGCTGTTATATCCTGCAAGTCAAGGGGGATTCGATGATTGATGATGGCATATTGGATGGTGACTGGGTGGTCATTGAACAGCGCAATCATGCCAATAACGGAGATATTGTGGTTGCGTTGATCGACAAAACGGAGGCAACGCTGAAACATATTCTGCAAACGCCCCGTGAAACTATTTTGATTCCTGCCAATCAAAACATTCAACCTATGCATTTTCAGCCTCACCAGGTGGAAGTTCAAGGAGTTTTGGTGGGTCAGATGCGAAGTTATACCAAAAAGTTGTAATGCTTGAATTCCGAAGTTTTGTTTCTGATAACTAAGAGGAAATGACAATGATGCCACGTACACATATGCAAGATCAGGTACATGACCGTATTAAAGATATCATGGGTGAGAAACGTATGACGGTTCAAGAGGTTGGGCAACATCTAACCAACCTGGCGGTAATCGTTGTGTTCTTGTTGATAGGACTGAACTGGTGAAGACTGGCCTGGACGACCCGACCCGCCTGCAAAAAGTGAGCTTGCGGGTCCGTCAAACAAGGGTAAGCAGTCCTCTCTGGTAATAGCGGGTAATATCGATATTGTAAGTTTCGGGCCGGACAATTTTTCTTATCGTATAGTTATGACCGGTGGCGTCCAGATCCAGTTTTGTCAGATCTATCACCCGTTCCCTTACCGGTTTTTTATTTTCATTCAAAAGCAGGATGATTTTTGGACGGATCTTGGCTTTGGGGTTGACTTCAATCACAATGCCAACCTCGCCTGTGCTCATCTCCACAATGCTTCCCGCGGGATAAATTCCGAGACATTCAATAAATTTCATCGTTAACGCGGAATCAAGGTGAGTGCCGCTTACTTTTGTCATTACGCTAATTGTTTCCAAATGAGTTCGGCCAATTTGATAGATGCGATCACTGCTGATGGCATCGTACATATCTACAATTGCAATCATTCGGGTAAAAGGCGATATCTCATTATCTGTCAATTTCCGCGGGTAGCCTTTACCATCCAGGCGTTCGTGATGGGAGTATGCGACATCGATAGCGCCGCCATACATACCGGGAGATGACATGAGCAACTTCCAACCCATCGTCGTATGGCTTTGCATGATGGTCATTTCTTCAGGGGTCAGCTTTCCAGGTTTATTCAGGATTTCTAACGGGACGCGCATCTTTCCCATATCATGCATCATCGCGCAAAGCCCCAGGTTATGTAAGTCACTGACCGGAAGATGGATATGCCGTCCCAGGGCGATGGCAAAAATGCAGACATTCATGGAATGTTGAGCCGTGTATTCATCGCGATTTTTTAATTGTGTCATCCAGATCAACGCATCAGGCGAATTGATTACGCTTTCCACACATTCGGCGACGGCTTGTTTTGCCAATTCGGTATTGATCGTGCCACCTAGTTGAACCTGCTGCATGAAGCTTTTGATCAGGGTGCTCGTTTTACGATGGACATACTCGGCATTCTTGATTTCCTGGGCAAAAGTCGAGTGTATTTCAGGAGGAGGTAGTTTTTCCAGATAGCCTTTGGAGTAGGCTGTATCTTTGGAATAAGCGGTAGGGATTTTTGCCTGCTTGGTAATATCGATAAACACGGAGTCACACTGACTTTGAACGGCCTCTATGTCATCCTCATTTTTTAACTCAAAACCCTGAAATACAAAACTGGTTTCAAGCCAGGGTCTGTCAAGTTTTGAAACATACATGCCGACTTTTAGGTCTTTTACATTGATCTCCATCAAATCGATGGATGTCGCTAATAAATCAAGGTCTGATTCATTCATAGCATTGCATTCCCTTCATATAAATAGCATTAGAAAATGCTTAAATTATAGGCAACTAATTGCTAATTACTAATTCAATCTTGATGTCATTAAAACTTTAGAATCTGAGTTTTAAAAGTCAGTCTTTTGTTCAATAGTTTAGGGAAACTTTCTGTAAAAAAGGGGGGCGCGACCATACAAATACCATTTAGCCAGTGTTCGTGGGAATAAACCTACAACCAGCCGGATCGCTTTAAGCGTAAAAATAACAGCAAGCTGGCAAAGATGACCCCGCCGACCAGCAAGGGATAACTGTAAGTCCATTCCAGTTCGGGCATATGTTTGAAATTCATCCCGTACCAACTGAAGACCATGGTCGGGATTGCCAAAATAGCGCCCCAGCCAGCGAGGCGTTTGACAACTTCATTTTGCCGGACGGTTACAAAAGTCAGATGCACATGCATGGCGGCGATCAGCATTTCGCGCATGCTTTCAATGGCGCGGTCAATCCGCTTGATATGATCGGCGATATCCCGAAAATACAAGCGCACGTCTTTGGGTATGTCGACATTATGAAAGTGCATCAACACGTTGCAAATATCAATCACCGGTAAAATCACGCCTTGCATTTGCAGCAATTCGCGTTTTAATTCGTACAAGCCCTCCATAGTTTGCAGGCTGGGATGATGCTGAAAAATGGCTGATTCCAGTGCATCAAACCGTGTCTGGAGTCCTTCCAGCACAGGAACATAATTGTCGACGATAAAATCCATAATCGCGTAAAGAGCAAAACCGGGACCTTTGGCTAATTGAAGCGGTGACGCTTCGCAGCGTGTGCGGATTTTGTTATGGCTCAGTGTAGAGCCATGGCGCACCGTAACCAGAAAATGATTGCCGACAAAAAAGTGCGTTTCCCCGAAATCGACACAGTCATCCCCGAGACTTGCGGTATGCAATACGATAAATAGCGAATCGCCGTATTCCTCAATTTTCGGTCGTTGATGGGCGGAAAGTGCATCTTCCACCGCCAGATCATGCAGGCCAAATTCTTCCTGAATCTTACCGAGCAAAGCGGCATCCAGTTCGCGTAATCCAAGCCAAATAAAAGTATCGGGCCGTTTGATGACTTCGCTGATGTCTTCGATGCTGATCTCACCAAGGCTGACACCTCGTTGATAAGCTACGCATTTCATAACCATGTTGTTATCGATAGTAAGGCTCAAAAACTGTCCCCTGTGGGTGTTGGATAGATACTTGTGCAGTCTATTTTACAATTGATGGATTGTAACGTTAATTTCTACTGCTGCTTATTACTCCTTTTTTACTCAATAATCGTTCAAGTTTGTTTGGTGTGGAGTATGCCTATCGAGGAACGCCGTGAACCCGTCCATGGGGGCTTGCGGCAGCTCCCAGCTGCCGACATCCTCGTTAGGCATACCCCACACCTTCCCATTCCTAGACGTTTTTTCGGTCAAAAGGGAGTAGATGGATTGAGGACATCAATTCCCAGGGTGATGATAAAAAAGTGGAGTCGTAGGGTTTGCGGCAACCCTCAACTCTGTATAAAAGTTAAAACTGGGAATTACAGGGTCGAAGAAACTCGCTGTTGGTATTAAAAGTAACAAACCGCCATAATGGAAAAATTAGGGTATCTACTCATCTGCGGTTTTAGGTGGTTGGTTGAAAAGGCCTCTGCAACAGGGACTTATTTATGCGTCCTTTGAAATTAAGCACCTACACCTTATCAATTCGGATGGGATGAGCAGATACAAAATATTATCCGGTTGCGATATTAAAAGCAGCTGTCGTTCTGTTTGCATCAACGAGGAACTGCATGAATAAGCCTTATCTGTCGAATCTGCCCAAAACCGGTCTACTCGGCTTTAAAGAACACTGGCGTAGTGATTTACTGTCCGGCTTTCTGGTATTTCTTATCGCCTTACCCTTATGTCTCGGCGTTTCGCTGGCTTCAGGCTTTCCTCCATCGGCCGGCATTATTACTGCTGTTGTCGGGGGATTACTGGTTTCCAGGATTAGTGGCTCATCTTTGACGATTAATGGACCGGCTGCTGGATTAATTGTCGTGATTTTTGATGCAGTGCAAAAGCTGGGTGAGGGTGACGCAATGGCCGGTTACCGTTATACCTTGGCTGCAATTGTGGTTGCCGGGATTATTCAGTTTTTGATGGGAAAATTCAGGTTGGGTCAGCTGAATGCCTTTTTCCCTGCATCGGTCGTTCATGGCATGCTCGCAGCGATAGGGTTGATCATTATCGCAACTCAAAGCCATGTCCTGCTGGGTGTCACGCCGGAACCGGGCAGCCTGTTTTCAATGATACTACAGATTCCACAAAGCATGATCACCATGAAACCGGAAATTGCTCTGATCGGCTTTCTGGGCCTGCTAATACTGGTCAGCTGGCCGTTGATCAATAGCAAAATACCCTCTCCATTTGTTGTCGTGCTGGCAGGCATGTTATTCGCCTGGCATTTTAATCTGGATCAGGATGCGGTGGATAACGGCTCAATCTACATGGTATCGATCTCCGATAATTTCGCTGCTGACTTTTATGTACCCGATTTTTCCAAACTGTTCAGTGTCGCCTTTTGGGAGGCCGTTTTTACAATCAGCCTGATAGGCAGTATTGAAACGTTGCTGAGTGCAACGGCTGTCGATAAGCTGGATCCTTATAAGCGCAGGTCCGATCTCGATCGAGATCTAACCGCTGTTGGGTTAGGCAATATTGTGGCGGGCGCAATAGGCGGTCTTCCTATGATAGCTGAAATTGTCCGCAGTTCGGAGAATGTCAGTCATGGAGCAAAAACCGCATGGTCCAATTTTTTTCATGGTTTGTTATTGTTGCTGTTTGTCATTGTGTTCCCTAGCTTGATCAATCACATTCCAATGGCATCATTGGCGGCATTATTGGTTTATACCGGTTATCGGCTGGCATCTCCAGCCACTTTTGCCAGTGTGTTGAATGTCGGCAAAGACCAGTTATTGATATTTGTAGTGACAATTATCGGGGTTTTAGCGACTGATTTATTGCTGGGCGTCGCGCTGGGGATCGTGCTCAAATTGATGATTAATCTGTTCCGGGGCGTTTGGCTACGGAATTTGTTCAAGATCTACTTTACGATAGAAGAACAAAACCAGGGTACGCGCATTGTCAGGCTGCAGGGGTCGGCGCTTTTTTCAAATTATTTGCGCTTAAAAAAAGCGCTGTTGGGGCTTGAATCGGGAAAAACGATTATTTTTGATTTCACAGAAGGTTATCTGATTGATCATACCGTGATGGACTTTTTGCATGATTTCATTCGCAACTATAAGGCTCAAGGCGGGCACTGCAAAATTGTCGGTAAAGCTCTGGAAACGTTCTCTGATCATGAGCTCTCTGCCCGGCTAATGACAGAAGATGACAGATAATGAACCCGCCTGATCTAGGCAGGGATGCTGATCCTGTTAAGGATCAGCATCCCTGCTTGATCTTTTAGCCGGTCTTTGCGACTGGCTAAAAAGTGACTTTCAACCGCCCAGACGGGCTGCGTGACGTTCGCGATTTTCCGCCCGCATGGCTTCGCTTTTACGGAGCAACACATAGACAGCACCAGAACCGCCATGCTGTTTTTGAGCAGTATGGCAGGCCTGCACCTGTTTCAGTTCAGGAAGCCATTGGGCCAGATAACTTTTAAGCAATGTCCCGCTGTTTTTTCCGTGACCAAAACTGATCAGGACACTGCGAATATTGCATTCTTCGCATTCGTTCATGAACTGCAATAATTCATCCCGCGCTTCTTTCGGAGACTTACGGATCAGGTTAAGCACCGCTTCGTGCGGATAGCGGCCCAGTCTTACGTTTTTGTAGACGCCTGTCTGAATGCCGTCGCTTTTATAGCTGATCCAGTCGTCGGCTTGCAGCGGTTTTCTCAATACCAAGGATAAAGGGCCCTGGATTTCCTGCTCTGAATACTGCGCTTTTTGGTGCCGGTATTGTTGACCGGGTGTCACTTCATCCGGTTTTTTGAGCACCACATTTTCATTCTTTTTGATAGGAATAACATCGTGCATGACATGCTTAAATAATTCCAGTTCTTGGGTCATCATCTGAAAAACCTCGTATACAGTTGACAGGGGGTAGAATAATTTAGGATGCAAAAGTTTTCAATTTCCAGGTCTGCTGACCACATAAACGCCAATAATCACCAGCAAAGTGCCGGATAACTGGAGCCATGAAATAGTTTCGCTTAAATACACATAAGCCAGTAATAGCGTTACGATGGGTCCTATCGAGCTGATGATTGATGCTGAGCTGGCACCGATTCTCAGGATGCCTGCATTCATGGCGTATGCCGGTAATACGGTGGAAAAAATGGCCATCAGTAGCACCAGCCAATATAGCTTGATTGGAAAATCGAGCAAATGTATTCCGGAAGTCAGGCTAAAGTGAAGTAAAACCAGCAATCCCGCTATGCTCATGGTGTAGGTGGTAAATCGGGTCGAGCCTATTGTTTTGACCATCGCGCCGCTACCCATGGTAAAACCGGCAAAAACAACGGCACTGCCTAAAACCAGTAAGGATCCAAATAGCCAATCCGGGGTTTTGACGGTCAGATTATCTGCAAAGACGCAGACCAGTCCACCATAACAAAACAGTAAGGCGATAACTTCTCTGGTTTTGATCCAACGCCTGTGTAATAACGCCGAAAACAGCACGACAAACGTGGGGTATAAAAACAGCAATACGCGTTCCAGTCCCGCTGAAATGTACTGTAGGCCTTTAAAATCCAGGTAACTCGCCAGGTAATAACCGGCGAAGCCCAACGCGAATAATTGTATCCCTGTTTTTATACTCAGCGATTGATCGAAGGCGTGTTTCTTTTTCTGCCAGATACCGATTAACAAAAAAATAGGCAAAGAAAACAGCATTCTTAATGCGAGCAGGCTGATGGCATCCAGTTGTCCTGAAACCTGATAGGCCGACTTTACAAATATCGATTTGGTGGAAAAGCCCAATGCACCCAGCAGGACCAGGAAAACTCCGGATGCTGCCGTGTTTTTAATTTTCAATGATTAATCCGAATGTGATGAAAGCAGTTTGGTGATCGTCAGGTTTAAAAGAGCCTTTCGTCTTGTCCCGTTATGTCTCAGTTTCGACTGATACCCGATCGCCTCTCTTCAAGAGACCACCGATCAGCACCTGCGCAGTCATACCACCATGTCCTCTCATCGCATTGTAAGCGCCTTCGCCTAGCGCTGTTTCCATTCTCGAACACGGATGGCATGCGCCTGTGACCAGCAATACGGTATTTCCGATTTTTATTTTCTGTTGTTTAAGGGGCAGCAGGTTAAGGCCTTTAATCACTAAATTTCGGCGCAATTGCTCAGGCACGACGGGTTTGTCCAATAATGCCGATAACACAGCAAGATGCTCCCATTGAAATAAGGTCACCTGCCGGGTTCCTTTTTTACCGTTATAGTGATCGCCGATCAGCCCGCAAGCACTATCTGCCTGTACCTCCTCAACCCTTTGAAGCGGCATTTTTTTACCCGGTCTAAGCCCTATCCAGACCAGTTCCCCGGTTTTTGGAAAACTATTGGCTAGATTTTTTATCGTTAACATACTGAGATATCCAAATTTAATCACGTGTTGGTATCGTATCGGAAATGTGATGTTAGGCAAGGGTTCGGTTTTATTGGATTATAATGACCGCTGTTTTATTTACATTTAGACCTTGTTATGAAAGAAAATGATTGTTTGCGCCGGTTTTTGTTCGAAGAGTTGGGTGTCAGAGGGGAATGGGTCAGGCTTGAGCAAAGTTGGTTAGCGATTAAACAACATCAGCAAGGGCCTGATCAGGTTATTTTTATGCTGGGTCAGGCATTGGTTACAGCGACGATGTTATCCGCCACAATAAAGTTTAAAGGCTCAATCATTCTGCAGGCTCAAGGTAACGGACCGTTCAAAACGCTGGTCGCTCAGGCATCTGATCAACAGAAAATCAGAGGTTTGGTGCGTTCAGAAGCAGATGTTCCGGCCGGTTCTCTGGAGCATATGTTTGGCGATGGACACCTCATATTAACAATTAAAGCTGAAGCCAACGATCCTTATCAAGGCGTTGTTCCCTTGGTGGGTGAGCGTTTAAGCGATGCCGTGGAGAGTTATTTCAAACAATCCGAGCAACTCAATACACGGCTTTGGTTGAGCGCGGATGGGAGCAGTGCCGTAGGTTTGTTGTTGCAGGAACTGCCGGGCCAAAATCTTGACCGTGAAGATTGGAACCGGATTGAAATACTGGCGAATACGCTGAAAATGTCCGAATTGCATCAATTGGATTGTGAATCTTTGTTATTCCGCTTATTTCATCAGGAAAAAGTTAAACTTTATCCCTGCGAACCGGTTGAATTTGAATGCTCTTGTTCTGTTGAGAAGATTGAAAATACCTTATATTCGATGGGGCAAGAAGAAGTGTCGAGTATTTTGGAAGAGTACGGTCAAATTGACGTGGACTGTGAGTTTTGCGGCAGGCGATACCGTTTTGACAGTATCGATATAGAAAACCTGTTTTCAAATTTAAAGTTGTCCGGAGGCTCTTCGAATGCGAAACATTAACAAGAGCTATTATTCAAAAGCCCATCGTCTCGTCAGATTGATCAGTCTGCTGGTCATCATCAGCACTTTAACAGGCTGTCTTTACTGGCTTAGAGCCTTTCAAACCTATCAGCAACTGGATGAATTCGATAAAAACTTTGGCATTGAAGTGGCAGATGAATTTTTGTTGAGTTTTAAAAAACCGATCATGTTCAGCGAAGATTTTATTTCTTTATCCGGGCTTCGTTCTAGCGAAGTGGATCAGGAGGACAATGGCAAGCGTTGGCGCTATTGGTTTCATAAGGTGGATAAGAATAACAAGCTGATTGAGCCGGAAATAAAATTTTATTTTGATCTGCATTTTAACTCGTTGGACCGGCTTTATTCCTGGGGTTTCTCATCGTTATTTTTGCAAATCGCTCCCCCCCAATTTTTGGAAGTTTCACTGAGATCGTTAGCCGGGGCTGAAATTAACAAGGAAACCCGGCAATTACGGGCTAATACCGATCATATCGATAAAATTTCTGCAGATTTACCTAAAAAATCAAACGTTGTTAAGCAATTGGGAACACCACTTGAAATTATCGATGACAAAGAAAATGAAATTTATGTGTATCATTTTTTACTCGATTCTTTAGGGATCAATAAAGGCTACGAAGACAGGGCCTTGAGCGTAATCAAATTGACGTTTGATAAGTCAACCGATGAACTGATAAAAATGTCGGGACGTTTTGCGGGGCTTAAAATTTCAATAAGCTATCGGAAGTATCTTGAGAATGTAGCTGTAAATTCCTGATTCTTTCTCGCCAGGCTTTAGTGGGCCTGTAAACTGCCCTCTACAGGAAATTCAAACATAAAGACGTTACTTCAAACTCAATTCTTCGTTTTTGTAACCGCACCTGCCTGCAGCTTGAACGTCAGGGAAAAGCCAATCCAGTCAAGTGTTACACACTCTGTTTCGCTAATTTTAAACACACCATGGACATCATTTTTAAAGAATATAGCCGGGTTATCTGGCAGAAAAAAGGCTATTTTCTGCTGGCCTTGATGGCTCTAGGTGCTTCGGTCAGTATGGACGTTTATGTTTCGGTTTTTTATAAGAACATCGCCAATGGCTTGGCGATGCCTTATTCGGAAAGCGTTTTTGCGGACATCATAAGTAATCTGGGCTGGGTTGCCCTTCTATATACTGGCATCTGGTTATCCTGGCGTTTCTTGGAGGTGGCCATTATTCCGTTGGATGGCGGCGGAGTTAACCTGCTGGAAAAACGTTGTTTCGAGGTGTTGAAAAGACAGAAATATGGTTTTTTTGAGAATCAATTTTCGGGCAGTCTAGTAAAGCAGGCCGGGCGTTTTTCGCGTTCTTTCGAGATTGTGATGGACTGGTTTTTATTCCAGCTTTATCAAAACAGTCTCGCAGTTATCGTTTCGTTTGTTATTTTTTATCAGCAACAACCTGAATTCGCTTTTTATTTCTTAGTGTGGGTGATTGTTTTTGTCGGGTGGAGCGTTGTTTTTTCCTTGTGGAAACTGCGCTTTGATAAGGCGGTTGCCGAAGGTGACTCCAAAGTCGGGGGCGTTTATTCGGATGCGATCAGCAATATATCCATAGTAAAAAGTTTTGTGATGGAGGCGACTGAGCAAGCCCAGATTAATCAGGCGTCCGATGCGGTATATAAGAAAAAGAAAATCGCCTGGATTTTGATGTTTATTTCATTCGCCATTCAAGGTTTGATGGCGTTGGGCATGGAATTGTTGCTGGTGTATCTGATGATTCAGAAGTGGAAAAATAGTCATTTTGAAGTCGGTGAATTTGTGCTGTTTCAATCCATTTTTATGCTGCTGATTCATCGTTTATGGGATTTTGGTCGTAATTTCAGGACGTTTTTCAGTGCGTTAGCGGATGCTGCAGAAATGGCAGAGGTTTTCAGATGCACTGACTTAGAGGTAGATGTCGAGGGAGCCAAACCTTTGCAGATTAAGCAAGGTGAAATTCATTTTGATTTGGTTGATTTCAGCTATTCAGCGTTAAAAGAGGGCGGCCCCAGATTATTTAACGGCTTTTCGCTGGCGGTGCGTTCCGGCGAAAAAGTGGCTTTAGTCGGGCATTCCGGCTCTGGTAAAACGACACTCACGAAAATGCTGTTCCGTTTTGTTGATCCGCAAAAAGGCTCATTAAAATTTGACGGAATGGATGCCAGAGCGTTTACGCTGGATTCTTTGCGGCGGCAAATTTCGCTGATACCTCAGCAGCCGGAACTGTTTCATCGTTCTGTCAGGGATAACATTACACTGGGACGGTCGGTGACCGATGCAGAGTTAACCGATGTGGTGAAAAAAGCCCAGTGCCAGGAATTTATTAAAAACTTTCCTGATGGAATTGATACGCTGGTCGGTGAGCGAGGTGTTAAATTGTCCGGTGGGGAGCGTCAGCGCATAGCGATCGCCCGTGCATTTTTGGAAGATGCACCTATTGTCGTGCTGGATGAAGCGACCAGTGCCCTTGATTCTCTTACCGAGCAACTGATTCAAGTCGCTGTGTTTGAGCTGATTAGAAATAAAACAGCGATTGTCATCGCGCATCGCTTATCTACTATTTTACGAATGGATAGAATTGTAGTGATGGAAAAAGGCCGAATCATTGAGCAAGGCACGCATCAGGAATTGCTTGCAATCCGGGGCAAGTATTTTCAGATGTGGGAGCATCAGAGCGGAAGTTTTTTGTAAGTTGAACGCAGGCTGTATTCTTCACTTACAGCAACGAAACCGGATTTAAGCTTGTTTTGACTTGAAAAATCATTAAATTGTCCGGGTGACGTATTTGTTTTTAAGTTACGCATGAAAAATGCATCGCGGTTCTTCACTTCTTCTATTTACTGCGAGGGACCTCCGGCTTAATCCGTTCTTTTCTGAGGTTTAAGTTTCGATGAAAAGCGGTAGTGCAATCACTCTTATTTAACTTTAAAAGGCAAACATCTATGAACACAGGGCAGTTAATATCCTATTTAATCCCGGTTTTTGGCATTCTGGCCTTGATTTTTACCGTTATTCGCTCCGCTTGGGTTAAAAAACAAGATGCTGGCAATGAAAGAATGACGCGAATTGCCGGTTATATTGCGGATGGGGCGATGGCCTTTCTGAAAGCCGAGTACAAGGTTTTGGCCGTATTTGTTGTGGTCATCGCCGTTTTATTGGGCTGGATGGGTTCTCGTTCCGTTGATTCATCCTGGTTAATCGCTTTCTCGTTCGTTTTGGGTGCTTTCTGTTCAGGATTAGCGGGCTTTTTGGGGATGCGTATTGCGACCCAGGCCAATGTAAGAACAACTCAGGCAGCCAGAACCAGTATCGGCAGTGCTTTACAGGTCGCTTTCTCCGGTGGTTCCGTCATGGGTTTGGGGGTAGTTGGACTCGGCGTGCTGGGTTTGAGTCTGTTGTTGATTTTTTATTCTTCTTTGGGATGGGACTTTAACCGCATCGTTACGGTCATCACCGGTTTTTCTTTTGGTGCGTCATCCATCGCATTGTTTGCAAGGGTTGGCGGCGGCATCTATACCAAAGCCGCCGATATCGGCGCCGATCTGGTGGGTAAAGTTGAAGCCGGTATTCCCGAAGATCATCCGCTGAACCCCGCAACGATTGGCGATAACGTCGGAGATAATGTCGGTGACGTCGCAGGAATGGGGGCGGATCTTTTTGAATCCTATGTTGGTTCGATTGTTGGTGCGATGGTATTGGGAGCTGCATTGATCGGTTCTGCCGGATTTGAAATAAATAACGAATTCAGTGGGCTTAATGCGGCTTTATTACCTCTCTTATTATCGGGCGTAGGCATTGTTACATCGATTATCGGTACTTTTTTTGTGCGCGTTAAAGAGGGCGGTGACCCTCAAAAAGCCTTGAATCAAGGTGAATTGGTGGCTTCTGTATTAATGCTGGCCGCGACCTATTTAATTACGCTGTGGATTTTGCCTGCATCCTGGCAGACACCAACGGGGACTTATACTTCGATGGGTGTTTTTACTGCTATTATCATCGGTCTACTGTCCGGGTTGGCGATAGGTTATGTGACCGAATATTACACAGGAACGGGTACCCGTCCCGTTAAGCGAATTGTTGAACAATCATTGACCGGTTCTGCGACCAATATCATTGCCGGATTGGGTGTTGGGATGCAATCAACCGCGATGCCGATCATCATTCTTGCGGCGGCTATTATCGGAGCCTATGAATTTGCCGGGCTCTATGGGATTGCAATAGCGGCAGTAGGAATGCTGTCAAATACCGGCATCCAGCTTGCAGTAGATGCCTATGGTCCCATTTCCGATAATGCGGGCGGTATTGCCGAAATGGCCGCGCTGCCAAAAGAAGTGCGAAAACGTACGGATAAGCTGGATGCGGTTGGCAATACAACGGCTGCCATAGGCAAGGGTTTTGCGATAGGGTCTGCCGCTCTTACTGCTTTGGCGTTATTTGCAGCTTTTATGACAACGGCCAAGATAACCAGTATCGATATTTCCAAGCCTTATGTGATGGCAGGTTTGTTTTTGGGCGGCATGCTGCCGTTTCTGTTTTCATCACTGGCTATGGGGGCTGTCGGCCGCGCGGCTATGGATATGATCAATGAGGTAAGGCGCCAGTTTGCTTCGATTCCTGAGCTCAAGGCTGCGCTTGAAGTGATGCGTAAAAATGAGGGTCGTGATCTTGAAGAATGGAGTGAGAGCGATCAGCTCATATTTAATAACGCGGATGGCAAGGCCGAGTACAGCAAATGTGTTGATATTTCAACGAAAGCTTCAATTCGGGAAATGGTTGTTCCCGGATTATTGGCAGTTTTGTCTCCTGTCGCCGTAGGGTTTTTAGGTGGCGCCGAAATGTTGGGCGGATTGTTAGCGGGTGTAACGGTAAGCGGCGTGTTAATGGCCATTTTTCAATCCAATTCCGGAGGCGCATGGGACAACGCCAAAAAAATGATTGAAGAGGGTGTTGAAATTCAGGGAAAAACCTATCTAAAAGGATCAGAGCCACACAAAGCAGCCGTTGTGGGCGATACGGTAGGTGATCCGTTCAAAGATACATCAGGCCCTTCACTTAATATTCTGCTGAAATTAATGTCAGTGGTTGCATTGGTCATTGCTCCAATGTTGTAAATCGACTAAACCCGCTTTAGCAGCCTCGCTTGTTAATTCAAAGCGGGGCTTTTTTTGCGATGAATAATTTCGCGATGTTGAAATTTTCTCAGATTCAGGATTGAACTGCGACTGGATAGAGGTAAATGTTTCTGTTAAATTGCAAGCCAATGTCATTAAGCCTTTGAATTTAATTATTTATGAATAACGCTCTTCTGACCGGAAAAACGTCTGAAAATGAAAAGATGGCGGCATGCTCCCTATCTTTAAAACGGACTGATTTTTTAAGTCAAAAGTGAGTCAGGTTTTTTGTCATTACTCGTTGAAAAATCCAGGGACGGGTTTATTCAGCGTTTCCTAAACCATAAAAATAATAATGAGGGGGAAGTTATGATGGCAACAGAAATAGTGGTGACTTGGGTCGGCGTCAGTGTAGTGGCGGTAATTTCGACATTGCAGCTTGTCGTGAGTTTGCTGGAAAAAAGGCGACTGAATCGAGAGATTAATAATTTAAAAACAATGGATGATAAGAGGGCGCTTCGTGATGCTATCTCCAGATTAAAGTTAGCATGGGGACACGATACCGGCGCATTGCATTGGTCATTTGTCTTGCAAGCGTTATTTACCGTTATCGTATTTTCCCTGCTGCTTTGGTGGGCTATTTACTTAATGAATCAAATGTTTTACGAATGGGCCGCATTAAGTGTCAGTTTTGCATTGTTAACGGTGAGCGTGACGCTCTATGTATGGCAAGGTATCAAGTATAGATCCGGTTGTCTGGATAGTCTGAACGTTATGGTTGACCTTGAGGATCAAGCCGATGAATCCGAGCGCGCGATCAAAGTTTTAACACCTGTTGAAACCGCCCGTGCCAACATAAATCCTGAAAGCGTTTCAGCACAATCTACACCGGCCAAACTGCCGGAAGATTCGGTATTAAGGCGCCATCATATGAGTTTGATATTGAGTCAAATTGAGGATGAATTGGGAGAAAGGCCTGTCGATTCGGTATTGGTGCGTCATTATGATCATCTCGTTCTTACGGAATTACTGAGGCGTTTAGAAATAGAGGATCAGACTGTTTTTTAGGTCAATGTTTCTGATTCGCTTCAACGCGAGGATAAATACGACAACTTTATAGCGGAAGCGGTGCCTATTTTGCGATTGAAGGGCATCGCTCCCGCTCATTATCCAAGTGGCTATTCAGCCGGTTACAAAAGTGCCAATCTGCATGAGCAGTGCCTTTCTGTTGCAATAGTTTATTTCGTAGATAAATACTATCTATAATTTATTGTTTTTTAAATACTTTTAATCTGTTTTTCCGGAGTGTAAAAGTTTGTCAATTGACAATTGAAGATTTCTTGACACCTTAGGGATCAATGAAACTTGTTTCATTTTTTATACGGAGAAAAGTAAAAATGATAAGTTATCCTGATCGGGTGAAATCGCCATGTGTTGGTAATTGTTGTCTGAATGATTCAGACGTGTGTATGGGCTGTTTTAGAACGCTTCAGGAGATAAAAAACTGGTCAGTTGCCGACGATCAATCACGTCTTCAAATTATTATGAATACCCGAAAGCGAGAGTACGCTTCGACTAAAAGACAATTGACATTGTCAACCTGCGACAACGATTGAAAGTTGGCTTGGGAAGCCTTGTTTACCGGTCAATCAAGCATGAGAATTGAGCGGTTTTTTCATCAAGAGAGATAATTTTTTGGGGCTACAGCCCATTTGATAGCCACATTTAGGGGGAGATATGAGTTTAGGTATGGTTTCAAAGTTGCTTTTCTTTGTGTTATGGCCATTTTTGTTGTTACTTGTATATTATTTGTGGGATAAAGAGGGGTTTAAAAGAAAATATGAACAATTGAAGAAAGATGGTTTTAATTAAGCCGGTTTAAAATCCAAACAATGACAGCAAAATCGAAATATGATCACCCATCCGAAGAGAGCAGGGAGCAGGCCTTGCAAATTGCAAAAGCAATTCAGCGGCCAGGCCAAACCAAAGAGCAGACCAAACTCGTAAGTCAGGGAATTCAAAAAGGGATTGAAATTTATAAAAAACAGCAAAAAGCTAAAGCAAGAGAGTTGGATAAAAAAAGGAAAAAACCAAGAAGTGTGTCATCGGATGAATTTGATAAGAATTTAAACAGTAACACGCCTATCGTTATCTATAAGCAGAACTTATTGCCTTGGGTGCTTTTAGGTCTTTCCTGGTTGGCGGTGTTGTTGTATCTGGCAGGGAATGAGTAAGACCCTCACAAACAACGCAGGTATGGGTTGTCATAATAGATCTGTGTCAAATAACACATATTAATTGAGTCACTGGTTTACAACCCAAACTCTAAAATCAGCTTGATCGAAACATAGATTACTAATCCTACCGCCAAGACATGGATAACAAACCGGTAAAAATTTTGTTGAAGGTAATCAAAAAAACCGGGAACCTTTCCTTCCTTGATAAGTTGTTCATAAATTTGCCGCTGAGTTGTCGCCCTTTTACCTTGATAGTCATTTAATAAATCATTTGCCTGATTAAACTGCAAGGCATCATGGATCCAGATAGCAGGCATTGAAATACCCCAGTTTCCTGGTGGGGTCTCGTAAAAATCAATATTATTTTCCTTCAATATCATTCTGATATCTTCAGCTTCATCATCGGGTACGTTCCTTAGAGAAAACAGCAATTTGCTCATAGTAATCTGTAGATTCGGTTTAATTTATGTTTTACGCATTCTAATGAAATAGCCACTCATCATGCATTTTATTTCAACAGGCCTGAGAAAGTATTAAAACGCCCTCATTTTATGGAAACGACCGGGCTTTGACTATTGAATCAGTCACTTGTGGCTCTGCTGTTGATACAGGGGGTTAAATAAAAATGTGTTAAATAACATAGTTTATTTAAGTTATCTAACTCATTTTTGATTCTTTTTGGTTTCATTTATAATTTAATGTTATACAAAACAATAAGTTAAAAATTGGTATTAATCCTGCAACTATTAGGGAAATTGTTTATTTACAAACTTGAAATAAAGAGGTCAGAATAATGAGTCAGGATTTATCTCGTGCTGTTGAAACAAGTAATACTGGTTCTTTACTAATAGGTACAGGTTTGGCTGTTGCGTCGATGATCTTGGTGCCTGCCTTGGCCATGCGGTTGGGTTTGGGTGCTAGTCTTACAGGGGCCTTACGTATTGCCTTAATGAAGGCATCCAGTAAGGCAACAAATAGCAAATCCAAGATGCCCACTTCCCAAGAATGCCATTAAACGCATAGTTTATGGCTGATGAGTTGAAGAAGAAGGCTTCTGGAATTTTGTAAATCCTTGAAGCCAGGCTTTATTGGTTGCAAGGAGTTTTTGTAAACCCGCTCAAGAGGTTATGAGCGGGTTTTTTTATGGGATAGATATTTGGACAGGCGTAAAATGCCGGTTGTGAGAGTGTATGTCTTTTGTTAATATCCCCAGTGTTATAAGAAGACTGAAGATATAAAAATGAACGATACTAAGCAAGTTTGTGATCTCTGCGGTTTAACTGTCGAAACGCCCGGGTTTACGCTTAAAACAACGGAAGGCGATAAAGCTTTTTGTTGCGAGGGGTGCAAAGGTATTTATCAAATGCTTCACGAAGATCAAATTTTGCCAGACTCGGAACAAGTTTAATTTGGCGCTGCTACTTATATAAATTGTTAAGGAAAATGTATTATGAAACATGCTCACGGTGGTAATTCAATGTCAAAAGAAATAGTTAAGGGTTCAATGGCTTCTGCGACGGTCTATAGCGGTGGTAAGTTGTTAAGCAATGCTGCAAAACACCCTGTTATTGTCTTTGGTCTGGGAGTTGTAGCGGGTTATCTGGTTTACAAGTACCGCAAAGAAATCGTCTCTGGAGCAACAAAAGCTGTAGATGCCGGTAAAGATTTTGTTCTTCATCAAAAAGAAAATCTTGAAGACTTAGTGGCTGAAACTAAAGAATAAAATTTGAGTATTACACCTTTCTCGTAATTCACGGGAAAATGAATAGTTATAAACGGGTGCTTTCTTGTTAAATTGAACAGAGCGCCCGTTTTTATTTTTATATTTGCTGAAGTTCTTTATGGCTATTCAAAAAGAGTTTGTGTTGCGTTATCAGGAAGAGGGGCATGTTCGTTTTGGTGTGCCGGAAAAAGTTTGTAACAAGGACGTTGCTGAAACCTTATTAAAGGAAATCAGAGCTATTGATGGTGTTTATAGAGTCAACTTATATCAAAGCCAAAAAAAATTATCCATCCGTTTTCATTCTTCCGTATGTGAATTTAAATCTTTGGCAAAACAACTTTTTCAGATTCTCGCGAACCTTGAAAAAAAAGGGGCGCTTGAGGTCTCTCCAAGTCTGCGCGGTTCAGCTTTCTTAAATAGAAAGGTTAAGACGAGCAGATTTTCTCCTTTATCATGGATTAAAGAAAAGATAAACAACACCAAGGAAACGGTGCATGCCGCCAGAGTGCTAACGAGGGTTACTTTAAAAAAACCAAAGTCGTTCATTAATGATCCAGAAAAAGCGGTTGTTGATTTTCTTAATGATATTCTGGTGCTCTTTCTTATCAAGCTACACTGGCAAAACATAACGCAACAATGGATTGTAAAGCCGTTTAAGTATCGCTACGAGTGGATGGCGCTTTTTTATATGTTCTTTTTACTGATTAGATCGCGTAAAGCAAAATAAGCTGTATTGATGAGATGTTTATGAACTCTCGAATCAGCTTTTAAAATCGTTCCCTAGCCCTGAATGAAAGACTAAATTGTCTGGGCTCTATATTTTCCTGAATGGTTGCAAGTGAAATGGATATGGATACACCCGCAGTTATGCCTAAAAACTTTCGATTGGTTCATCAGTTGTCCAGGCGTATCAGAATTATATCTCCGGTTCTTAAAAATGATCAGGAGCGGAGCTATATATTCGAAATTCTTATAAAAAAACGGCCTGAAGTAAAATCAGTCAGGTCGGTTTATGCCTTAGGTTCAGTCGTTATAGAGTTCGATCCTGCAAGCTTACCCAAGAAAAACTTGTTGATACTGATAGATGCGATACTTGGCAATGTTGCACATAAGCAATCGGCTCAGCAAAAACAGGCTGGAAAAATAAATGAAGGCCCCGAGCATGAAATTGATTTGGCAATAGAAGGGATGACCTGCGCCTCTTGTGCTTTGTTGATTGAAATGGTGCTAAAAAGAGATCCGCGAATAAAACGGGCCAGTGTGAATTTTGGCACGGAAACACTGACTGTTCATGGGCATCTGAATAAAGTGGATGTGTCGGCAAAAGTAGAGACATTAGGATATAAGACCTATTCCGTAGATACTTTGTCACAGCGTAAGATTCTAATTGAAAAGGAGCAGCAGCGAATCTTTGTTGCTCGCCGTCGTTTTATCTGGTCGGCAATTTTGAGTACCCCTGTCATTGTTACAGGCATGGCAATGACTTCATCACGCCCGTTGCATTGGATGCAGTTTCTGTTGACTACGCCTGTGGTTTTTTGGTCCGGCGGCCAGTTTTTTATAAAAGCATGGCGCCTGGCAAAGCAGAGGGCGGCTAACATGGATTCGCTGATCGCTCTGGGTGTGGGGTCGGCTTATGGTTACAGTCTGCCTGCTTTATACAGGCAAAGAGGACATCTGTATTTCGAAGCGGGTGCGGCGATCATTACCTTTGTATTGCTCGGACGATATCTTGAGGAGCGCGCAAAAGGAAAGGCGGGGGAGGCCATCAGGAAATTGGTTGACTTGCAGCCTCAAACGGCAACGCTGCTTAAAAACGGTGAGGAAACCGTAGTCCCGGTGGATGATGTTGTTATTGATGATGTTCTACTGGTGCGTCCGGGCGAAAAAATACCAACCGATGGCCTTGTAATCTTTGGCGTGTCTACAGTCGATGAGTCCATGGTTACCGGTGAAAGTTTGCCGGTTGTCAAAGAAATGGGTCATAAGGTGATTGGCGGTTGTGTCAATGGTAATGGTGTTTTGCGAGTCCGGGCAACCGCAGTAGGCATGGATACCGTGCTTGCCGGTATCGTTCATATGGTCGATCAGGCTCAGTCCACCAAGTTGCCGATCCAGAAACAAGTCGATAAAATTTCAGCAGTTTTCGTTCCGTCGGTCATGCTGGTTTCAGGATTGACGATGGCTGGCTGGTTATTGGCTGGAGCGCCGTTCTCTTTTGCATTTGGAAACGCGATAACAGTTTTGCTGATTGCCTGTCCATGCGCACTCGGACTTGCGACCCCCGCAGCAATTATGGTTGGGACCGGTCAGGCAGCAAGGGAAGGTATCTATATCCGCAATGGCGAAAGTCTTGAAACAGCGGCAAAATTAAACGCTATTGTTTTTGATAAGACCGGAACAATTACAGAAGGAAAACCCAATGTTGCCGCTATTGTTAATTTGTCCGAATTTGATCAAGCAGAAATAATAATGCTGGCAGCATCTGCCGAGCATGGTTCTGAGCATTTTTTAGGTAAGGCTATTGTTGCCTATGCAAAGGAGCAATCGATTCAGCTTAAGGATGCTGCAAGTTTCGCGAGTGAAACAGGCAGAGGTATTGAAGCTTCTGTTGATGATAAGCAACTTGTTTTAGGGAATAAAGCCTGGCTGGTTGAGAAAGGATTTAAGGTCGATAGGCTTTTAGAGGCGGCGGGCCAGTTCTCAGCAAAAGGAATGACGCCGGTATTCATGGCGATTGGAGGTCAAGAGGCTGCTTTATTCGCAATAGCAGACAAGCCTCGCATTCAATCTCATGACGCGATAGCAAAGCTTAAAAAAATGGGTATCAAAACATTAATGGTCACAGGTGATACCGAAAAAACGGCAAACTACATTGCCGGTAAAGTAGGAATAGAAACTGTAATCGCAAATGCCAAGCCGGAGGATAAGCTCGCTATTATTCGCCAGTTGCAAAAAGAAGGTCAAAAAGTCGCAATGATCGGTGACGGCATTAACGATGCACCTGCGTTGGCAGCATCAGATGTCGGTTTTGCGATAGGTACAGGGACGGATATTGCCATTGAGTCGGCGGACCTGACGTTGGTGAGTGGCGATATCTCAAAAGTGACATCGGCTATACAATTAAGTACCGATACGATCCGTATCATCAAGCAAAATTTATTTTGGGCATTTGGTTATAACACCATTGCTATCCCGGTTGCTGCTATAGGCAAGCTTAATCCCATGATCGCATCAGCTGCGATGGCCTTAAGTTCTGTATCAGTTATAGCTAATTCACTGCGATTGAATAAAAAATAGAGGCACAAATGGATCATTCGACGATGGATCACAGCATGCATGTCGCAGGGATGGTCGGCGGATTTGACTATGGTTTGGCATTTGTTGCCGGAATACTGGGTAGCGGTCATTGTTTAGGTATGTGCGGCGCTTTAGTGTCCGGCTATTTTATGAAAGCCGGGCCCAATAGAAGTTATTTACCGTATTTTGCATATCAATTGGCACGTATTTCGATATACACAATGGTAGGGTTCGCCGCGGCGGCTTTAGGCGTAGTTCTGGTTTCCAGCGGCCTGTTTGGAAAGATGCAGAGCATTTTGCAAATGTTCATAGGTTCCGTTGTGATTTTTCTGGCTTTGGGGATACTTGGCTGGATACCTTTTCAGGGCTCAATCAAATTAATCCCAATGGGTATGCTTAGAAAAGGCTATGCAAGCGCAAATACAAGAGGTCCTATAATAGGTGCCTCAATTGCGGGCGTGCTGAACGGACTTATGCCATGCCCGCTGACATTTGCAATGGCGGTACAAGCTACATCTGCGCCATCGATAGGGGAGGGCGGCTTATTGATGCTGACTTTTGGAGCCGGAACTTTACCGATGATGCTCTTTATCAGTATTGCGTTCGGCAAGATTAGCGCTCGATTTAGAGGATTAATGATGAAGTCGGCGGCTCTGATCATGATTGTGATGGGGGCTAATACCATTTATATGGGTTTGTCCTTTTACGTTCAGGAAAACTTTGGTCAGCATTCGTTCTTACATCATCTAAAAGATGAAATAGACGGACTTATTCTGTTTTTAAAAGAGTTTGTAACTTATTTAGTCAGCATGATGGATTCATTACAGGAAAAATAAGTTCTCAATTTATGGATAAGCGATGAAAAATGATGATCAAATTGTAGAGATGCAAATCAAGATAGCCTTTCAGGAAGATCTGATCCAGGACTTAAATCAAATTGTAATTTCTCAGCAAGCGCAAATAGACCAGTTAAATAAAGCCTTTAGCGTGATAAATTCTCGAATTACCTCGATCTGCGCAGAAATAGGCAATGTAAATCAAGGTGAGGAGATCCCGCCGCATTACTGAATACAGGACAATTGCAGGCTTTGTGTTACGAAACTAAAAAAGTCCAAAACAAAAGCTTGACAGATAAGGAAGATATTGTAGAATGTGCAGCTCTTCAGCGGTCAGGATGACGGTGAGGGGTCAGGGAGGAAAGAAAAGTTAAACAAGGAGTTGACAACGAAA
>Ga0208244_100212_pt1 | contig 73241 bp, 50 predicted proteins | sample SubbioCR12Aug_5A_FD_184828 | JGI IMG/M metagenome (GOLD analysis project Ga0208244, IMG submission 184828) | Serpentinite rock and fluid subsurface biosphere microbial communities from McLaughlin Reserve, California, USA - CR12Aug_5A (SPAdes) | ecosystem: Environmental > Terrestrial > Deep... | reverse complement strand
CGAATCAGAACCACTGAAGCCGGGCAAATTCTACGAACTAAGTTTCGATCTTCAGCCGGATGATCAAATCATTCCGGCCGGTCAGCAGATTGGGTTGATGATCTTCTCCTCAGACAAGGAATACACGATCCTTCCAAAACCCGGAACTGAGCTGACCATTGATCTGGATGGCACTGTTTTAACACTTCCCATCGTGGGCGGGAAAAATGCTCTGGAAAAGGCTGTAAAATGATGATGGGTTTCGGAAGATGTAAATAGAGTTTCTGTCGTTAACACTTGCTTTAGAAGGATGAGGCGTAGAGAAAATATTTCGCTGTGTCTTGAAGTATTAAGAAATGAATCAGCTGAAGACAAAAAAATGAGAAGAACATAGAAATATGGTAATCTAAAATAGATCATTTTTTTAAAACAGTTAGTAAAAATCTTCTACTTTATCTGACTGGAGTCGAACAGGTATACCTGACAATTACCGATACAATTTCTTAATTATCAATTTTTGTCTGATTTTAAATTCATTTGAGGTCAATTCACATATATATATTCCATGTCCAATTGTTGAAATATCAATATTTTCAGTTATTTCATTTTCGTAAAATACCTTTTGCCCAAGTTGATTATAAATTACTATGCTTTCAATTTTAAGATCATTTTTATTTGAGATGAAAATTTTATTTATTGCAGGATTTGGAAAAATCAGGAATTCTACATTGGGATTTATCTCGCCCAAACTCACTGATGAACAGGCTGCTACAACTTGCTGTATAGTATTGCAACCGAGGGCATTATTGTTGATAGTGATGTTTCCTCCAGGAGCAAGCATGTAATCGCAAATACTTTGAACTTCACAGGTAGATAATGCGCTGTTATTACTAATGTACAAATTTGCTATCGAAGCAGCTTCAATGTTGTCTAGTCCACTCAGGCTGGCCAGAACATTGTTGCCACCAACAAAAAGATTTCCCTCGATAGAAACAAGATTTATCAGTCCGTCCAGACTAGTGAGGGAATTGTTATAATTAATGCTAAGGTCTCCTTCAATAACAGACAAGTTTTCCAACCCGCTAAGATTGGCCAGTGCATCGCTTTCCATGATGTAAACATTACCCCCAATGGAGGTCAGGTTTTCAAGACCACTCATACTGGTCAAGGCAGGGTTACTACCAATATAAAATTCACCCCCAATGGAGGCGAGGCTGTTCAGACCGCTAAGGTTGGTCAGGGCTGAATTACAACAAATCAGCGGATTCCCCCCGATAAAAGTCAGATTATCCAAACCGATAAGATTGATCAGGACATTGTTTGTACCAATATAAAAATCCCCTCCTATTGTTGTCAGGTTTTCCATTCCAGTGAGACTGGTTAGCGCATTATTACTACTAATACTAAGATCACCAGCTATGGCTGTCAAGTAATTCAAACCACTTAAGCTGTACAGGAGATTGTTATTGCCTACTGCCATATAACCTGTGATAGAAGATATGCCATTTAGTCCGATTAAGCTGGACAGAGAATTGTTGCCAGCAATATAAAGATTCCCTATGTTGGAATTTATGTTGTTCAGCCCATAGAGGCTAGACAGGGCAGGGTTTTGACTAATCTGAAGATCACCCCCTACAGAGGTCAGGTTGACCAATGCACTCAAGCTAGTCAATGCATTGTTACCACTAATACTGAGTTTTCCCCCGATGGAATTCAGATTGTTTAACCCATCAAGGTTTGCCAGATCAGAGTTTTGATTAATAAAAAGATCGCCCCCGATTGTAGTCAGGTTATCCAACCCATGCAGGTCGGTTAGGTCATTACTACTACTTATTAACAAATAATTCCCGATCGAGGCTAAGTTGTTAAGTCCGGTCAGGCTGCTTAGGGTGTCATTTGAATACACCCTTAGAAATCCCCAAATCGAAGTCAGCACATTTAACCCACTTAAATCTGATATGTTGCTTCCACTAATTGTAACATTCCCCTCAATCTCCTGACACCCTGGATAAGTAGTTTGAAAATTGGCAATCTGTTCCTGAATGCTAAAAGTGATACCTTGAGGCAAGCAAGAAAAACATGGTTGATTGGACTGTGATGTTACTGCCTTGCTTAGTAACAATGCAATAAATAACATGTAAAACTTTATCATTTTGACCTCTTTAATAATAAATGTATATAATTTTTCTTTCCATTTCGAAAAACGATTTTCTGTCCACCAAAAGTGGTTTTACATTGTCAAAAAATGCAAAATCAAAAATACAGTGATTCGTATAAATTATTGTATTTGAAGTAGATATAAGAGAAACCACTACAGGCAGATTATAGAACGTGTCATATAATATTTTGATAGGTTGTCGTTTCATCAGCTGCAAAATTTTTAATTCAAAAAAAACTTGTATGGTTCTACTAAGCAAAACAGCCTGGCGGCAAATGACGTCATAAAGATATAACAAAGATCAAAAAAAAGCAATACATCTTGAAAAGCAATCGCCTCAGCGGAAAAAATTATCTGATGAAAAAAGTTGAAGAACCTCGCCAGAAAGCCAGGCTACTGAGAAAATCTGAATATTATTCTCTGGATGCCTGTGGCCTAAGGGTTAATATTCAACTAAAATAATCTAAATTCAATACCCGCAAAATCACGCCTCTATCCGCGAATCAGAACCACTGAAGCCGGGCAAATTCTACGAACTAAGTTTCGATCTTCAGCCGGATGATCAAATCATTCCGGCCGGTCAGCAGATTGGGTTGATGATCTTCTCCTCAGACAAGGAATATACTATCTTGCCAAAACCCGGAACTGAGCTGACCATTGATCTGGATGTCACTGTTTTGACACTTCCCATCGTGGGAGGAAAAAATGCTCTGGAAAAGGCTGTAAAATGATGATGGGTTTTAAAGCCTGTGTTATTGACATAAGTCATTGGTAAGCAATGTTAATACAGGTTTTATAGCTTAACCCTGAGGGAGTTTTACCAAGATATGGGGAGGATAAAGAAAGTGACATCTTTTGAACTTTCTATCTAGTACTCCTGATAGCTTTTGCAATCGGACGACATTTTCTGATTGAGGTGATTTCAATTGCCTTGTCATAAACAATGGCAAAATTCTAAAACGGTTTGGCATCATTAACAATTTGAATCAATGTCGTTTGGGTAAGAGTATAATCATAACTCTGTTTCATTATTGCCAGATCTCAGACTAATGTTTACAAATCTGACAATTTCACCCATGGCTTCGGTGGCTTCTCTGAACATGGGAGCCAACAAAGGATAACAGTGAATCATACCTTTTCCGGGCATGAAAGTTGCATCAACTCCAGCTTCTTTGGTTTTCAGGTAAAATTTTTCTCCATCTTCAAATAATTCATCATCAACACCAGCATTGATTAATATTGGCGGCAATCCTTTCAAATCTCCAAACAGTGGTGAGATCAAGGGAAAATCCGCTTTATGGCCGCCAGCATAATACTTACTGAAAACCGTCCATGAATTCAATGGTGCAGGTGACACCTTGTTTTTCGTTCTGTATGAATCACTTGAGCAGGTCAGATCAGTCCAGGGTGAAATGGCGACGGCAGCTGTTGGCAAGGGAACATTTCTTTCTTTCAAGGCAAGAAGCGTTGCCAGACACAATCCACCACCTGCAGATTCACCTGCAAAAACAATGTTTTCATTTTTATATCCTGACGAAAGCAGCCACTGATATACTGTAATTGAATCTTGCAGGGCAGCTGGAAAAGGGCTTTCCGGAGCGAGTCTGTACTCATAGAGCAAATTTGTGAAGCCGGTAAACATAGCAAATTTCGACACAATTCCCCGATGATCATTGCAGGAGCCAGATACATAACCACCGCCATGTACATACATGATAATCTTTTCTGCATCAGCCGCAGGAGGAACTAACCATTCGGCATAAATTCCATGAATTGTTTCCTCTTTTACAGTTATTTCCTTTGGGGTTTTCATTCTTTGAGCTCCCTTTTCGCAGCGCACTCTGAATTCCGGGATAGAAGTGTTGAAGTCAAAGATCTCTTTTCTGAATTTTCCCTGGAAAATGTGTCCATTTCTGATAAAAAAATTGAACATCCTACTTTTGAAACTTGTCATCTTCTTATTCTTTATGTTAACAGTTTCGATTATGCTGCCATCATTCAACGAATTCCTAATGGTTCAGTTTGCTGATGAGCTATTGATTTCCAATTATTTAAAACTAAATAAATCCAACCCCAAAATTAATAAAATCCCTCTCCTACCCTGCTGATTTTTTCAGTTTATCAGTTTTGTGTGGATTGTAATCCTCATATAATATGATTTTAAAGGATTTGAATCCTCAAATATTACCTATTTTTGATTTATTGATATGTCATAAACTATTTAAACGCTTTGAATAAAAGACGTTAAGTCCAACATTGGCAAAGTTTCAATGAATTGATGGTATCAAAAAATCGATCTGATCATTGGCTTGCTTCATAAATTCAGCGTATGAATCAGGAATTCTTCGGTTCAGGTATAGTAATAGCAATCCAATAACAGCAAGTTTCAACTGAGGTTTAATGCTAGCAGCTTTTTCAACAGATATAAGATTCTGCTTTATGCAATAATTCCAATCCGCTTGACAAACATCATCAAGTGAGATACTTATTGCATTGATGATTGTTTGCTTGTTTCCAAAATCACCAACCTTGGTCAGATAAAACAGATCAAAAATCCCTGGATACTCAACAAAATAATCTATATAAGCCTGCACTGATGCTTTCAGTCTGTCAAGCCCAGGGGCGTTTTTCCTTGACTGCTTTGAAACAAAAAGTTTACATTCCTGCTGAAAATCATTGATACAGAGAAAGATCAGGTCATTTATGTCTTTAAAATAATTGTACAAAGTAGCATAGGAATAACCTGCTTTGTCAGCTATATTTCTAACACTTAAGGCATTAATGCCCTCTGCTTTCAAAATATCTTTTGTAGCCTGAATGAAATATTCTTTCATTCTTTTTTCCTGAATTTCTTTTTTAGTCATCGGTTTATAAAATTTTAACGATGCAAATATAATTAACATTGTTAATTATATCAAACAATGTTCGTATTATTTTTCATTCAGATTTCAGAATTAGGTTTAAGTCTGTGAAAATATTGCAGTTGGCTGAAAATTAAGATTGAAAGATTTGAGAATGTGATCCGCCGCGGCGGATGAAGATTTGAAGATTAACCACTCAAAAAAACTCCTTCCCTACTTTAATTTAATGATGCCATTACAATTTTGAACTAAAAACTTAGTTATATTTGCAGACAAAATTTTAAAGCAATGAACAACAAACAGTTGCTGCTACTTTTCGGTTGTTTCTTTCTTTCTTTGCTTTCGGTGTACGCACAGGAATCGGAAGCTGCCAAAGCCTTCAGGGCAAAGAATGATTCCCTGGTAAAAGCATGGCAAAAAGAATTTGAGGAAGAGGCGCTGCTCAGACGCAATGCGTTTCAGGTCCGTATCGATACCATCGCCTCCGACAGCCTTACTGTGCTCAATGCCCGCAACATGGAGCTGAAAACATTGCCCGATTTGTCGCGTTTTAAAAGGCTTAAACAAATTCAGCTCGAAGGACATTCGTTGGTTCAGTTGCCAAAATCAACTTTCAAGGCGGATAGTCTGACACACATTGTTGTTGGCCACAGCAAACTGGAAAAGGTACAATTCCCGACCAATCGGTCAGTAAAGGTACTTTCTCTGCACCATAACCAACTGAAGCGCGTTCCCTACAGCGTCCGCAAACTGAAAAACCTGCGATCGCTTAACCTCGAACACAACAAAATCGAGCGTATCCCCCGCTTTATCAAAAGGATGGACAGCCTGAAAGATATCAACCTCAATTTCAATCAACTTCAACTCAACAAACGCTCAATTAAACGATTGGCGCGCATTGAAGCGATTTCATTGGGCGGCAATAATTTGACAGGCCTGCCCGAAAATACAGGCCAACTGCATAAAACCAAATCACTTAACCTGGGCAAAAATAGTATAAGCAGTCTGCCGGAATCCTTTAAAAAGCTGGAAAACCTTGAGCAGATTATTTTTTATGAAAATAAGTTTACCGTCTTCCCCGAAGCTGTGCTCAGCTTAAAACGCCTCAAACACATCGATTTCTATCGCAATCAATTAACATCACTACCAGACGCTTTGGGCAAGCTCGATAGGCTTGAGCAATTGTTCATTTCCTTCAATCAATTGGAAGCATTGCCGGAAAGTCTGCAAAACCTTGACAGTCTGACTTATCTGTATGCCCATAATAACAAGCTTATCATATTTCCGGAATGGATACCCAATCATAAAAAGCTGCAACGCATTGGCTTGAGCAACAACCGCATCATTCAGTTGCCCGATCTGACACTGATGCCTGCACTCACCGACCTGGATGTGCAAAACAACCTCATTGACAGGTTTCCGTGGGAACTGCTGGAAAAAGAAAGCATACACCTGCTTATCCTGAAAGACAACGCATTCAACCTTGACAGTAAGGAAAGGGAAAAATTGAAGATCATAACAGAAGGCCTCAAGGAAAACAGAACTGTTGTGGTTTTTTGAGAATTGATAATTGATAATTGACAGGGGCATACAGCCTGATTATACTCATTATCGTGATCATTAAGCGGCTTATCCACTACAGCCATACTGCCAGGCAGTTAGAGTTCTACCGGCTTGTATATTGAATATTTTTTATTGCTTGACTTTAAAGTCCTATGGCTGCATTATGCTCGCTATTTATATAAGACATTTTATTACAGTAAACTTCTGACATTCATTCCTCACAAGCCTTACCCTCGAACATATTGGTTCCAGCATTATATTTTATATTCAGGCACAATTTATTAAGCGGAAGCTGTTTTCAGCGTTTTTTCTTCGAGGGCGCAAAGAACTGATGTTTTTTCTTTAATCTCCTTCTGTATTAACGGAAAAGTCATCATTTTTAGCCAATTCTAACATTTGCACTCATTTTGATACATTTTAAATTATTGATATTCAGTATTTTATTAGATTATAATTTCTAAATAAAAACTTGACATCTGCTTTTTGATTTTGTACATTTGGCCTAAACAGCCGGTGTATCTGAAATGCAGCTATGCATTTCGATCGCTGACTCATAAATCACCCTGCATTATGGATAGCAGTGTTGATGCCATGAGGTTCAAAGTTAATCAGCATTCACTTTTCAGCGCAATGCCCCGTGTTTGTCATGACATTCCAAACCTTGTTGTATTTCCATTTTTTCAAACTATATTAATCAATCAACAAATCAAACCTATGAAAAAGCTATTCATCTTCCTGATGGTATTGATTCCATCTGCTCTAATGGCACAAACAATTACCATCGCTACCCTTCATAAAACAGGTGGTGTTCAGAACTTTATCGGATCACTTAGCTTGAGGCAGGCCGTCACAGCAGCTTCGCACGGTGATACCATTTACTTGTCGGGAGGCACATTCATGGCACCCGATACAATCAACAAAAGCCTAGTCATCATCGGAGCCGGACATTATCCCGACTCCACTCTGGCAACAGGTGTAACCCTTGTTTCAACAGCCATGGTTCTCGGAGAGAACGCCGACAACAGCTACATTGAAGGCATTCGTTTTATGGGGAATGTCACATTCGCCACTGATAAATCCGTTAATGATCTGACATTTCGCCGCTGCCGGTTCGATTTACAATTCATTTATTCTACAAGCAACTACTGGGCTCCAGTGGCTACCTGCAATAATAATCAGATTATCGAGTGTGTGTTTACGGGAAGTGATACAAGATACTTTGGCAATGCCCGATCGCTTACAATCAGCAAATGTCTCTTTTTTATGGATTGGCGTACGATCGAAAACCTGACAGCATCAACATTCATTAATAATATTCTGTTTAGTTCGAATGGCACCTATTTATTCAATACCTGCTATAACAACCAAATCAAAAATAATTTGATTCGTACCGTGGCCGGATATCCGTTCAGCAGCGGTACCGGAAGTTATTTTGTCAACAATGTTTGCCTTGGTTTTACAAACACCAGCTTCTTACCGAATGTTGGGGTCAATAACTATCAGGGCGTTGTGCTCGAAGGATTCTTTTTAAACCAGGATGGGTGGAATTTCAGTTATGATCATGACTATCATTTGGCTAATCCGGGCAGTTATCCAGGCGATGATGGCACCCAGACGGGTATCTATGGTACGACAGGCCCGTACAAGGATGGAGCCGTTCCATCCAATCCGCATGTGCGCAGCAAGAACATAGCCGTCTCAACCAATGCTAATGGCCAACTGGAGGTTCAGATAAAAGTTGCGGCTCAGCAAGAGTAAGCTGATTAGCAACTTTGAATAAACACCAGACAACTAAAACCTAATATCATGAAAAAGCATATAATCTATATTGCACTACTGTTTTGGTTTCCATTGTTGCTGCCTGGCCAAACAAACCATATCATCAGGTATGAGTATTGGTTCAACAGCGACTATGCAGGCAAAGTTACAGTTTCGATAAGCCCGGTTGAGGTTTTTAACCTTAGCACGACCATAAATGCTGCAACCTTAAAGGATGGATTTCATAGCCTGAATTTTCGGTTCCGCGATCAGCAAAATCGATGGAGTAGCACGCAGGTACACTATTTTTTGCGCATTAGTGGTATTTCGGCTTACGAATATTGGATAGATGGCGACTATGAAAACCGTGTTACAGGCACGCTCTCTTCCCAAATGGAGGAAAACATTCAGCTAGCCATACCTACTGAAACTTTGAAAGCCGGCATGCATACCATTCATTTCAGAACCAGAAGTGCAAATGGTTTGTGGACAAGCACCCAATCACAACATTTCTGGAAAACAGGTGCCCAACTCACAAACTATGAGTACTGGTTTGATGAAAACTATGACCAAAAGCAGAACGGAAAAATGGAAGGCCTGGCGGTCGAAAACTGGTCAAAAACCATCTCCATTCCCAACAACCTTTCTTTTGATGCGATGCATGTTCGTTTTCAGGATACAGCCAATGCATGGAGTAACACATTGGTATTACCCACTCCTCAGCCGGTAGCTGATTTTTACTTTATTCAGGACAGATTTACTGCATCATTTAACAGTACTGCCATGCTGGGTAAAACACATCAATGGCATTTTGGTGATGGAACGCAATCTATCCAGGTAAATCCTTCAAAAACATATACCTTACCCGGCGAGTATTTTGTGAAGCTGGTTAATACGAACGCCGGAGGGCGCGATAGCATTACAAAACAACTTACAATAAGGGGGATTCAATCGCTGACTCCCAATAAAGCAGGTAATACAGGCTTTGCAACAATAGCCATTATAGGGGGTGGCCTTACAAGCAATGCAAATGTGGTACTCAGTCGGACAGGCTTTCCAGATATTGTTGCTGACAGCACTTATATTGATGTGGTTGGTAAGCTGAATGCACGATTCAACCTGCTGGACAAAGAAACAGGCGAATATTCACTGACTGTGAACATACAAGGTCAGCCACCCATAGTAGCGCAGGATTTCTTTACAATTGAAGAGGGTATAGCTCCTATAGTCTGGGCAAATATTTCCGGAAACAGCGCAGTATTGTTAAATCGTTGGCAAACTTATACTTACAATTACGGCAATCTTGGCAATGTGGATGCAAGCCTTGCGCCAGTTTGGCTGCTGGTATCTGATATTCCCGGCCTTGAACTGGAATTTCTTTCAAAATCACCTGTTGTGCCTTATATCGACGATCCTGTATGGCAAACCATTTTAGACTCGATACCTCCCTATATCATCATCGACAGTTTGAACGGAGCTCCCTTCAGAGCGAGGGCTTATCCATTCTTGATCCAACCTTTGGGAGCCTATGAAACGGGTAGTTTTACTTTTCGGGTGAAATCACCACTCTCCTACCAGCTGACGAGTTGGGCTGACGCTGATTATTTTGACGATTCAAAACGTGGGCGATTCGAAAACTGTCTTTATTTTGCCATCTTCAAGGCTGTTGCAGCTGATCTTATATCGTTATTATCGAATCAGATTCCCGGAGCAGCTTGTGTTACCGGTATTTACCAGAATATCATCTACTACGATTACAAGGAAGTTGGTCAACAGGCACTTAAGAATGCAATTTGGGCATTGGTACGATCAGCCGTTGATTGCGTGTGGGATATGGGGTCGCAGATACCTTTTGTGAAGGCGTATAAACTCACCAAGGAAATGATCAGTATCGGACTGAATGTTTACGAGCGTGTTGGTGAAATTGGCGACTGCCAAAACAAGTTTAAACCAGAAAATGCTGAGCATAAGCCGATAGCGGTTGTTGCTTCTTTCGATCCGAATGAAATATATGGTCCTGAAGGGTTTAACGACGACAAATACTATTATGATCATGTGGTTTATCCTTACAGAATTTCGTTTGAAAACCTCTCAACCGCTACAGCACCCGCACAGGAAGTATTTGTTTATGATACCCTCGATGCCATGCGCTACGATCTTTCTTCGTTTAGCTTCGGCAACTTTGGTTTTAGTGACACAGTAATTTTTGTGGATCAGGGACTTAAAGCTTTTAGCCGTGATATTGATTTGCGACCGGCAAAAAACATCATTTTGCGTGTGAACGGCATATTTGATAGCAATACAGCTTCAATACGCTGGGAGTTTGTTTCGCTCGACCCTGTAACAATGGCTCTTACCGAAGATGCTTTTGGCGGCTTTTTGCCTCCAAACATTAATAGTCCGGAAGGCGAGGGTTTTGTGTCCTTCTTCATAAAACTCAAACCCAATTTGCCTCATTTGGATGTGATTTCAAACAAGGCCACGATAATATTCGACCTGAATGAACCTATCATTACCAACATTTGGTCGAACCGTATAGATCGTTTGGCTCCTGAAAGCAGCGTTTTTCAATTGCCAGTATCGTCTGGCGATACCAACATTCTTGTCAGATGGGGCGGAGCAGATGCTCATAGTGGTATTGCCGTGTATGATGTATTTGTTTCTATAAATGGTGGCCCTGCAGAATTATGGAAAGAAAACACATGGCGCAAAGCAGATATTTTTACCGGTCAGCTGAACAATACTTATTCATTTTATTCAGTAGCCACCGATTACATCGGAAACAAAGAACTGCCACCTTCAACGCATGATGCTACTATCTTGCTGACAGGTATCCCTGATGTTGAAAACCCTGTTAAGTATTTCCGTTTATTTCCAAATCCTTCCAGCGGAGCATTGACCATTCAGTTCAACCTAAGTAATCCTTCTAGGCTCCATTTGCGAATCTTTGATGTTCTTGGCCGCGAAATTCATGTGATGGAGGTAGTTGGGATTTCTGGTTCAAATCAATCAAACCTTCAAATTCCTGAACTGCCTGACGGACTTTATTTTTGTGCCCTTACATCCGAACAGGGAAGCTCGCTGCAACGGCTTGTAATCAGGAAATAGGAAACATTAATCTGGTTTGTTTTTGATGATTTACTTTTTTGCCCGCCATTTGCTTCAAGTGGCAAATGACGGGCATTTGTTGATGTTCATTTCCTTCAATCAACTGGAAGCATTGCCGGGAAGTTTGCAAAACATTGACAATCTGACATATCTGAATGCCTATAACAACAAGCTTATCATATTTCCAGAGTGGATACCCAATCATAAAAATACATGAAGGAGAACAGAACTGTTGTGGTTTTTTGAGAATTGACAATTGAGAAGATGAGATAACGGTTATTTTATTGCATAATTCTATTTCATCAGCCTTGCAGACTTGACTCTTGGTTTTAATGAAGGCAGCGGTCTGATTGGAAAATGGATCACAGATAATAATACACTGGAATATTTAGGCACATGAAAAAAAATAACCAGGATTTCAATTACCCCGAATTCGGGATATTTGACAGTGAATCTGGCGTTAACCGATTCATCAGTCTATTGGCTAATAGATTAAACGAACTAAAACCTAAGGAATGATCGCAAAATCCTTTAGATTTGTTGGCACTTAAGCACAATAAAGATATTGTATTTCTTTTTCTATGTGACTTAAGTTAATCCCAAACCAGAAACCAGAAATTTCCCCCTCTTTCAAACTTTATAAACTTTCTAACTCTACAAACTCCCTACCCGTTATAATAAATTGGTGCTCCAGGTCCGAGTGGAATATTCAGCAATGCCCAACTTACAAGCAGTATGGTCCAGAAGATAAAGAACAGCACAGAATAGGGCAACATAGTTGAGACGAGCGTTCCAATGCCGGCTTTCTTATCGTATTTTTCGAAGTAGACGATGATAAGGGCAAAGAAACTCATCATCGGTGAAATGATGTTGGTGACGCTGTCGCCGACACGGAACACAGCCTGAGAAAGTTCAGGTGAGTAGCCGAGCAGCATAAACATCGGGATGAATACAGGTCCTAAAATTGCCCATTTGGCTGAGGCGCTTCCCATGAAAAGATTGATAAATCCGGAAAGTATTACAAACATTACCAATAATGGAACCATGCCTATATTCATCGCTTGCAGCACTGAAGCTCCTTCAATCGCGATGATCAATCCGAGATGACTCCATTTGAAGTAAGCCACAAACTGTGCTGCGAAAAAGACGAGCACCATAAAGGCCGCCAAAGTCTTGAAACTTTCCACCATGCCTTTTACCACATCGGCATCGCTTTTGAAACGTCCGGTGATGAAGCCATAAACCACTCCCAGACTGCCTGCCATAAAAAAGAGCAGTGCAATGAAGCCTTTTAAAAGCGGTGAATGAAGCAGGGAGTTTTCCGGACCGCGGAAGAAACCATTCGATGGAATCAGTGTAAGCAACAGGATAGCTATCCAGATCACAGCTGCCACGATCACCCATCGCAGTCCTTTTTTCTCAATTGGATTGAGTGGATCGAGGCTTTCCTGTGGCACATCTCCTGTGTATTTTCCGAGCCGTGGCTCAACAATCTTATTGGTGATCCATGTAGCCAGAAAAGCAATCAAAATCGTTGACACCGCCATGAAATAGTAGTTGGCTGTGGGCAAAACATAATAGGTTTCGTCGAGAATGCGTGCTGATTCTGTTGATAATCCTGCCAGCAAGGGATCAATTGTGCCAATGAACAAGTTGGCACTAAAGCCACCCGAAACACCTGCAAATGCTGCTGCCATACCGGCGATGGGATGCCTGCCTACAGCATGAAAAATAATTCCGGCCAGCGGAATAATCAATACATAGCCAAGGTCGGATGCTGTGTTGGAAAGAATTCCCGCAAGCACTATCACAAAAGTAAGCATCCTTGCCGGCGCTTTTATTACAAGCAGTCTGATAGCCGCTCCTAAAAGTCCGCTGCTCTCAGCAATTCCTATACCCAACAGCGCAACCATCACGATTCCAAGCGGTGCAAAACCGACATAACTGTCCACCATCTCAAGAAATATCTTGTGGATACCTTCCCGTGACAAAAGATTGACCACGTGAACCGCTTCATTTGTGGCCGGATGAATGGCAGTCCAGTCGAAGAAATGTCCGAGCCAGGAGAAAAATAACACCATCATTGCAAGGATGCCGAATAAACTTGCCGGATGCGGCAAGGCGTTGCCTCCTACCTCTACAAAGTGTAAAAACCTTGAGATTAATGTTTTCTTCTTTTGATCTGCCACCTTCTTCATAAGCTAAATGATTAAATATTAGATATATAATAAACTCCCCCGGCGCAAAGATAGAATTTTTTCTGAAATATTTTCAGGCATTTCGTGCTGCATATTGCAAGCAGGTTGTTTGATTTGAGCTAAGCAATTTAGATTCAGACAGATGATCGGGCAGCGGTATCATTCTGTGGCTTTTAACAAAATTTAAAAGTGTTTTAAACGTTCATTGATAAAATGTTTATAAATTAGTGCTCCCTTGAAAAAAATATTCAATACCTAAAGTCTTTTTTGGGTTACTTTGCACTTTCAAGCAAAAAAGCATTATGACGCAGGAATCCATCTTGATACTTGATTTCGGATCGCAATATACACAACTGATAGCCAGGCGTGTACGTGAGCTGAATGTTTATTGTGAAATACATCCTTACAATCACATACCCGAGCTCTCTGCTGCTGTAAAGGGCGTTATTCTATCCGGTAGCCCTTATTCAGTGCGCGATGGCGTGTTGCCTGCTCCCGACCTGATGCAGTTTCGTGGCAAATTCCCTTTGCTGGGCGTATGTTATGGCGCGCAGCTCCTTGCCCTTGAAAACAATGGTAATGTGGAGCAATCTGCCATTCGGGAATACGGCAGAGCACGCTTGCAACAAATCGACCAGACATGTCCGCTTGTGAAAACCATGAGCGAAGGCACACAGGTTTGGATGTCGCATGGCGATACTATTCTTTCTTTGCCATCAGATTTCGAAGTTATTGCAAGTACAGCAGATGTTGCCATTGGTGGTTTCAAAGTGAATAATGAACATACCTACGGCATTCAGTTTCACCCGGAAGTGTATCATTCTGAAGAAGGGATGATTTTGCTTAAGAATTTTGTCGTCAATATCTGCGGCTGCAATCAAAGCTGGACTCCCGACTCTTTTATTGAAGCAAGTGTGTCTGAATTAAGAATTAAACTTGGCAACGACAAAGTGGTGTTGGGTTTGAGCGGTGGCGTGGATTCTTCTGTGGCTGCCATGCTTTTGCACCGTGCCATAGGTAAAAACCTGTATTGCATTTTTGTTGACAATGGTCTTTTGCGAAAAAATGAATTTGAGAAGGTAATACATTCTTATCTCGATCTTGGGTTGAATGTGAAAGGTGTGCAGGCAGCCGACCGTTTTCTGGATGCGCTCAAAGGAGAGGCTGAACCTGAAAAGAAAAGAAAAATCATCGGCAATACTTTCATCGAAGTTTTTGATGAAGAGGCACACCATATAGAAGATGTTAGCTGGCTGGCGCAGGGAACAATTTATCCTGATGTCATTGAATCTATTTCAGTAAATGGCCCTTCAGCAACAATTAAATCGCATCACAATGTAGGTGGACTGCCCGATTTCATGAAACTGAAAATCGTTGAGCCACTGAACACCTTATTTAAAGATGAAGTTAGAATCATCGGCCGGCAGCTTGGGCTTCCATCTTTTATCATCGACAGACATCCTTTTCCGGGACCTGGACTTGGCATTCGTATTCTGGGAGATGTAACTGCCGAAAAAGTCAGAATTTTGCAGGATGTTGATGACATCTATGTAGAAGGACTGATTCAACATGACTTATATCACAAAGTGTGGCAAGCTGCTGCTATTTTACTCCCTGTTCAGTCAGTTGGTGTAATGGGAGATGAGCGCACATATGAAAATGTCGTAGCTTTGAGGGCTGTAAACTCAACAGACGGTATGACGGCTGACTGGTCGCATCTGCCTTATGAGTTTCTTTCGAAGATTTCGAATGAGATTATCAATAAAGTTAAAGGGGTTAACCGTGTTGTTTATGATATCAGTTCAAAACCACCAGCAACCATTGAATGGGAATAAAAAGCATCTGATGAATGTAAAAATTGAGATAAGGAAACAGTCCTGGACATTAAAAACAATTGCGTTTTTATTGCTTTTGTCGCTGTTTTACAATTTACCGGCAATTGCTCAGGTGTCGGTCAAATTATCTCAAACTATAGAGCAATATGAAGGTAAAAGCTACTATCTGCATGTTGTAGAAACCCAGCAGACACTTTTTGGCATTTCCAAAGCCTATGGTATCACTGTTGAATCATTGATGATGGCCAACCCGGATGCCAGAAGAGGAATCAGGGTGAACCAGGTGTTGCGCGTGCCTGCAGGGGGCAACCTGAATTCTGCAGCAATGACCACCGCTCCACCCAAGCCGGATAAGGCAGCGAATGATGAATATGAATACATTTACCATGTAGCAGGCAAGAATGAAACCTTTGCCTATCTTGCCGATATTTATCTGATGAATGAACGCCTCATTCGCAACGCCAATCCCAGCCGTGGCGAGCCCTTTACCGAAGGCGACTACATCCTCGTTCCAATAACAAAAAAAGGGGCTCCCCCATCTGCAACAGAGGCTCAATACAAACGCAGTGGTTTCGATCCTTTTGTTAGAAATACGCCAGCGCCTTCGCAAACCCAGTCTCAAACACAACAAACACGACCGGTGCAGCAACAGTCTGAATCCCGTCCTGCTTCAACCAGTCAGCAGCAGTTGGAGTCTTCCAGGCCAGTTGAAATGGTTGCTGCATTTGACAGACCAGTTCAGCAAACGCAAAACAGACCCACAGAACCTGTAATGCCCGACAGTTCACCTAAAACGGAAAGCAGCACCGATAAACATATTGTGAAACCCCAGGAAACCCTTTTTGGGGTTGCACGAAAGTACAATTTGTCTCCTGCAGAAATACTTTCTGCCAATCCGGGCATGAGTGAAAACCTCAAAGCCGGACAGATTGTAAAGATACCCGGACAAAAACAGACAGCGCAATCTGCTGCAGGCACAGGAAACGATTCCTTAATTTATCATACTGTTGAAAAAGGAGAAACACTGTTCCGAATATCAAGGCAGTATGGAGTGAGTATTGATGAACTCAAAAAAACAAACCCTGGTCTTACAGAAACATTGAAGGTTGGTCAAAAGATTTTGATTTCCAAAAAAAAAATAACCAAACCGTATCTCGTTCATAAAGTTGAAAACCAGCAAAGAACAAGACTTTTAGCGCGTGATTTCGGTATTTCACTGGACGAAATCAACAACCTTAACCCAAGTATCGGGAGGCAGGTATTTCCAAATCAAAAAGTTAAAATTCCATTAGATCCCAACTCGGATTTCACGCCATTAAGGCCCGGACAGCCATTGGAGATTGATTTTAAGGAAGATGCTCCGGTCGAAGAACCTGATGAAATTGTTTCGGAAGATGAATATGCATGTGTTGCTGACGAGAAAAACAGGTCAAAATTGTACAGAGTTGCTTTGATGCTTCCATTATTTCTGGAAGATGTTGAAGCAATGAAAGGACATGAACAAAGGCCTGCTCTGGATTCAGACACTCCGCGTCCTTTGGCTTTTCTGCCTTTTTACAATGGGTTTTTAATGGCTGCCGACTCTCTTGCCGCACACTTTGGTTTGAAACTCGAATTGATGGTCTATGATGTTGACCAATCAACAGCGAAAGCATCGAAAGCATTGAATGACCCAAAACTGAAAAATGTTGACCTCATTATTGGTCCTTTCTTCACTCAACCTTTTGATATGCTTGCTTCCTTTGCCAACGAAAACAAGATTTTGATCATCAACCCAATGTCGCAGCGCAAAGAGATCACCTATGGAAATCCTTTTGTTGTGAAGCTGAAGCCTGATGTGAGCGATCAGTTTGACCAAGTTGCAGCATCCATTGCCGGCAATTATCCTGATGCGAAAGTCTTCATCTATCACTCAAACGCTTTCAGGAACGCGAATGAAGTGAATTTGTTAAAAGAAAAACTAGAAAGCCAACTGCCACCTCAGATTAAAATCTCAAATGCCGATATTTTGATAGCTGAAGAAAGACATAGAAGAAGAGCCGCTTTTGCATCCGGATTTTTTGAAGCCGAAGGCAGACGTTTTGACACCCATTTACTTCGTCTGGAATCATATGACAGTGCAGTGTTTGATAACGGAATCAGGCTTTTTGCCTATGACCGCGACAGCATCAGAAGCTTCAGAAGAAGTATGTCAAACATCAGAGACAATATTGTGGTCGTTTACTCCGAAGACAGAGTTTTTGCCATGGAATTTATCAACAAAATCAATCAGATTTCTGACTCCATCAGCATAAAAGTTATTGGACTTCCTCACTGGAATCGTTTCGACAACCTCTTCAATGAACACCTTCTCAGATTGAATGCGCATTATCTTGAACCAGGTTTTATCGATTATAACAACATCAAAACTGAATTTTTTATTCATCAATACCGCGAAGAAAATGGCATCGAACCCACTACTTATGCTTTCGAGGGCTTTGACATCGGCTGGTATTTTCTGAGTTTATTGCAACGATATGGCAAAGATGCTGCTTTTTGTTTGCCCGACTATAAAGCTAAATTACTGCAAACCAGCTACACATTTAAACGTCCTGAAGAAAATAACGGATTTGAGAACACCTATTGGAATATTTATTCTTATCGAAACTACAAGCTAATGCCTGTGAAAAACAGTTACTTTTTCAAAAGATAAAACCGATGTTCATCATGAAAAAGTTACTTCTGCTTTCAACAAAACTGGTTTTTCTGATCTCGTTTTTTTCGATCCTTGCTGCATGCAATGGCAAGGTTAAGAAATCCTATTACGACAATGGAAACCTGCGTTCAATCCTGCGATATGAAGACGGCAAACTCCATGGCCATTGTGAATGGTTTCATGAAAACGGTCGTTTACAGATGGAATCGGAGTATGTTTTGAATGCACTTCACGGGAAGCAAGTTAGGTATTACGAAAATGGAGTACTTCAATCTGTTGCATTTTATAAAAACAATCTGTTGGATAGTGTGAGTCAACAATTCAGCATCAACGGCAAACTAATTCAAACCGAGACTTTTAAAAGTGACAGTCTTCATGGAGTGTTTCAGCGCTTTTATGAACGGGGGCAGATGATGGTTGATGGCCAATATGAAAACGGAATGATGCATGGTGAATGGCTGTTTTATAACACCGTTGGAGCAATTGTTGGCAGGGCATCTTTCGATTTGGGAAGTGGACTGCAAAAAGGATGGCACCCAAATGGAAAACTTTCGAGAGTTATTCACTATAAAGACAATCTCAGACACGGAGCCGAAGAGTATTATAATTTTGAAGGCAAACTACATATGATTCGCCACTATGAATATGGTGATCTGGTGCGCGAAGAACTCGTTGACATTCAAAAATAAAAAAATCAATTAAAAGTCATCTTCATTTTCCTCGGCTGCCTTAAAACCGGAAATCACAAGCAAAATCCATCCTACGATAAAAAGCAAACCTCCGAAGGGTGTTACTGGGCCTAGCCATGGCCAGTAAAAACCAGTCAGCTCACGTGTAGCCAAAAGCATGATTGAACCGGAAAACAGCAATATTCCAAGCCAGAATGCATGAAAAGCCAAAGTGAAAAACCTGTTGCCAATATGTTGTGAAACAGCAGCCATAAAAAGTATTGCAAAGGCATGGTACATCAGATAGCGTATTGCTGTCTCAAAATTTTGCAGATCAGTCATGCTGATGTTTTCTTTTAGCCAGTGTGCGCCCAGCGCTCCCAAAGCCACTCCCGCAGCTGCTAATATTCCTCCGGTTGCAATAAGTTTAGTTCTCATATCAAAATAATTAAATTAACGATGTTATAACTGAATTTAGGCCTCACCGGCCAGGAAAAACATCGTATTTTCGCGTCTCAAATGTACAAAAAAATGAATGCATCAATCGATATTAGTTACTACCCGCTTCATGATGAATATATTCCACCCATAAAGGATTTTATTCACAGACTGAATCAACATGAAAACATCGTTGTTAACACCAACGGAATGAGCACACAGATTTTTGGTGATTACGATCAACTTATGCACATTTTAACCACCGAAATAAAGAAATCCTTTGATCTGCCGCATTCTGTTTTTATCCTGAAAATTGTGAATGCTGATCTAAATCACAAAGATGGCAGCCGCTGATTTTTTCGATTTATTTCTGCAAAACGTCCTTCAGACTACTTTGCTTGAAATTATTGCTGTCATCTTTGGCTTGCTGAGTGTATGGTACAGCATGAAAGTAAATATACTCGTTTACCCCACCGGGATTGTGAGTGTAATTATTTATGTCTATATCTGTTTTTTCGCCGGCTTGTATGCCGATATGGGCATTAATTTTGTCTATTTCATCATGAGCGTCTATGGCTGGTATAACTGGACTCGTCCCCGGACCGACAAACTCAGGCTGCCAGTTACCTTTTCGTCAAAACAGCATCACCTCATTGCTATAGGTGGAACGATCGTTTCATTTGTAATAATCCGCGCTGTACTGATAGCCTACACCGACAGCAATGTACCTAATATTGATGCTTTTACCACTTCTGTCTTTATTGTTGGCATGTGGCTCATGGCTGTTAAAAAGGTAGAAAACTGGATATACTGGATCATTGGCGACATCGTTTCTGTTCCATTGTATTTTTATAAAGGATTGGTTTTTACCAGTTTTCAGTATTTCATTTTTTTGATTTTAGCCATAATCGGTTATATCGCCTGGCGAAAGGAGGCACAACGTGCTTAAACGGATTGCTGTTACAGGCCCGGAATCTACAGGAAAATCATGGCTGGCAGAGAAGCTTGCAGCACATTTTCATGCTGAATGGGTGCCCGAATATGCAAGAGAATATCTGGACAATGCAGCAACAGACGATGAGCGCCTGCGTGAAGCGAACCCACAAAATAATTCTACAAGAAACTACAGCCTTTCCGATATCGAAAAGATCGCTATCAGACAAATGGAATTGATTGAAAAAAAAGCTGAAAACGCGCATGGAATCCTTATCGCAGATACTGAAATGCTTGTTTGCAGTATTTGGGCCGAATATGTTTTTGGAGAGATACCTGAAAGCATTTCGGCACTGACGAAAAATCAACATTTCGACCTTTACCTTTTGTGCAATACCGACATCCCCTGGGAAGCAGATTCGTTGCGGGAACATCCAAATGAAAGGGCTGTACTTTTTGCCAAATATGAATCCGCACTGATTCAAAAAGGCTGGCCGTATGTGATTATTTCAGGTTTGCACAATGAAAGACTGAACAATGCCGTTCAGGCTATTGAAAAAATTCTATAAAACTATTCATGGACAGGCCCTTGCACATACTTTTTCTGCCAAGATGGTATCCAAACAAATACGATCCGATGCTCGGACTTTTTGTGCGAAGACATGCCGAAGCTGCAGCAAATTTGAATAAGATTTCTGTTGTTTTTGCCTTTCCCTCTGAAGAAAAAATGCATAAAACCTTTTCTACAGCTATCACTGATGAGGGTAATTTATATACTGTCAACGTTTTATATAAAAAGAGTCCTAAAAAGAATTCAATTGCTAAATTGATCAATCTGTTTCGGTTTTTCTACGCATTGCATATCGGAATGGCTAAAGTGAATGATGCAAGAGGTAAAGCAGATCTCATTCATGTACATATTCTCACACGGCTTGCTTTAGTTGCTCTGTGGATGAAAAAAATTCATGGCACTCCCTACCTTATCACAGAACATTGGTCGCGCTATTTGCCAACACGCAATGAGTTTGGCGGAATCCTGCGAAAATCATTAAGCCGTCTTGTGGTAAAGAATGCTGAACTGGTAACTACTGTTACGAAAAATCTTGCTTTGGCAATGCAGAAGCATGGTTTACGGAATGAGCATTATGTCATTCTGCCAAATGTAGTGGATATGGATTTATTCTTGCCGGAAAAGCGTATATCCTCCGGGAAAATCAGGATGATACACATAAGCTGTTTTGAAGATCGTTCCAAAAATATTTCAGGACTTTTGAGGGTTTTGAGTAAACTTACGGAAATCCGTTCAGATATCGAGTGTGTTTTGATTGGTGAAGGCATGGATCAAAAAATGCTCACAGATTATGCGCATACCCTCGGTTTATATGAACCTTTTTTACGATTTACAGGTCTGCTGGAAGGAAAAAAACTCGCCGAAACCCTTGCCAGTGGCGACTTTCTGCTTTTATTCAGTAATTACGAAAACATGCCTGTCGTAATTCTGGAAGCATTTGCCTGCGGATTGCCTGTGATAGCAACCGAGGTTGGTGGAATTCCTGAAATGGTTAAACCTGAAAACGGTTTGCTTGTCAAAGCTGCCGATGAATATGCGATGCTTCAGGCCATACTTGAAATGGCTGAAAAACACCAAGACTATAACCACCTTAAAATAAGGCAATCAGTGGAGGATCAATACAGCAAAAAAGCAGTTGGAGAGCTACTTACGACATGGTATCATAAGATTCTAAAGCTCAGCTGAAAAATGTCCAACCAAATGTTGGGTTTATACAAAGAAATCTCTAACGATCAAGCCTGATCAGGTAGTCTGAAAGTAAGCATTGGTATTCCAAGGTTGAAAAAATCGTCTTTACCTACTTTATCTTTGAAGATGTAATCGAGCCAGCTGCGCTTGTGGGCGATAAAAGTTGCCAAACTGATGTGGTTTTGTTCACAGAAAACTTTCATTGCCTCTCTGGGAGAAGAAGTACGGATCAGTTCAAAACGAATCTGTTGCCTGGCCTCCTCCTGTTTGAAAGATTGTCTGAGTTCTTCCATCAGCAAAGAGGACTTGTTGTCGGCATTCTCGTCTAAAAAATGTACAACATGAACCACAGGCTGATATTTGCCGAGTAGATTAAACAATTGATTTATAGTGGATACTTCAAATTTACCAAAGTTGGTGGCATACATTACCTGATTGCTTGGCGCCCATTGATAACCTTCCGGGATGGCTAAAACAGGTACATGCACTTTGGCCATGATACTTTTCGCCATACTGCCTTCAAGGAAACCTTTCCGCCCTTTGCCCCTTGTTCCCATAAGAATCATATCAGGTTCCAACTCTTCTGTTAGGTGCATGAGCTCCTGCTCCGGATCACCCCCTTTGAGGAAAGTTTGTATGCTGATGTTTTTCAGATTCAGCTGCTCAAGACCTTCTTCAAGCAACCTTCTCTTTTCTTCCATGAAAATGGCAGCCTGCTTTTCCATTTCTGAAAGGAGTTCTCTGTTGAAAAAAGTATCAGAATCAAGTCCACCGGGGAAACTGCTGTCTCCCATAAGAATCTGATCCATATATGCATGAAAAAGAATGATTTCACCTCCGGTAACTTTCATCAAATCAATTGCATATGGAAACAACATTTTGTTTTCATCGCTGAAATCGGTAGAAAGAATGATTTTCATAGTTGTGTTATTTTATTTTTTTATCGCACCATAAAATTACAACAGAATTGGTCTTATTACCAAATGAGAATTAAATATTTGTGAAATAATAACAAACAAAAAAAGTTGATTTGATTCAGTTGTCATTTTTATCCACTGAAAAGCAGTGATTTAATACAGGCTAAAAAAAAAGCAGCCAGAAAAAAATCTGACTGCTTAGCTTAAAAATCAAAAGAAATTAAAGAATTGAAGCCAATGCTGCTTCATAATCAGGCTCCTGCACTATTTCAGGGACATGTTCGGTATAAACTACAGTGCCTTCTTCATCGAGCACCACCACAGCTCTGGAATGCAGTCCGCTCAAAGGACCGTCAGCGAGGGTGACGCCATAAGCTTCTCCAAAACTTCCTTCGCGGAAATCACTTGCAGTGATTACCTGATCCAAGCCTTCTGTAGAGCAAAAACGTTTGTGTGCAAAAGGTAAATCTTTCGAAACACATACCACAACAGTGTTCTGTAGTTTTGCAGCTTCTGCATTGAATTTTCTGACTGAGCTTGCGCAAACATCTGTATCCAGACTTGGAAAAATGTTTAAGACAATTTTTTTGCCTTTAAGTGCATCAAGTGTCAAATGACTTAGGTCTGACTTAACAAGGTTAAATTCGGGTGCTTTGCTTCCTTTTTCCGGAAGATTCCCAACAGTTTGAAAAGGGTTTCCCTTTAATGTGATTGTTGCCATAGTTTTTTATGATTTAAGTGATTAACAATTTTATAAGTTATAGGATTGGTTGAAATTCTAAAATGATACCGTTACTAAAGAAAGTATAATTCTGTTGAATAAACATCTTCAGGGCATAATTGTTTTGTCAGACTGAAACTTTTAATAAAATTTGTAGTAGATACTTTTTTCAGGAAATTACATGACTTTTAATCCCTAAAAACATAGTCATACCGCCTGTTTGCGATTACTTTTCCTTCAGCATCCAATACCTTGACAGCGTTCACAAATCCTTTATCATTGTATTTGTAAACATCAGTTCGTTGCAAGTTTCCGTCTGAACCAATTTTTCGAATCTCAGAAAAATCCCCGCTTTCGTTATAAGTGTAGTGATAGGTGAAATTCAGGCTGCCATCATTTCCGTATACAATCTTCCGGCTACGTTGGCCATTGTCATCAAACAGATTTTCGACCCTTATCATCAACTTTCCATCAGCATCTGTCTGAACAATTCCGCTGCAATCACCTTCATCGAGCCCCTTATTGTAGTGATAAGTGATCGTATATTGCAACGCATGCATGTCATTGTTTTTAGTCAGGTACACTTCATTGGTTTCTGGCATCATTTCATAGCTCAGACTGCCGCTGATGTTCCATGCACTATCGTAACTGATAATGTTCCATATCAAACCATCATCATCGTAATGTAAAATATTCATTTCCTGCATAATACCTTTAGGTGTCCGGTCAGCATCAAGCACAAGATTTCCATGTTTGTCATATGTTTGTGCAACAATTGAGCTCAGCTCACCCATTTTGTCATACAACATCAATGTTTTTTCGCGCCCTTCTTCATCGAAAAAAGCATGAATCACTTTTGTTTCTTTATTTTCAGAACTTATTGAATACAATATACTTTCCTTAATACAGGCAGCTTTTGCACGTGCATAGTTTGCTTCAGCATTTGCCTTTTCTTTCTTAGTTTTTGGTGGCTCAATATGGGCATTGGCAGCAAGAAAACTAAATGTAAAAACTAACAGAATCAACTTTTTCATATCAATTGGAATTATTGTGTAAATATACGGGCTTTTCGCTGAATTGATACCAATTGTAATTTTAAAATGGTCCAAAACCATTTTAAAATTTTACAATGGTAAATGCCGATGCTACTTGAAAATAGTCCAATTTCTCCGCCAAAGGCGGAGAAATTGGACTATATTGAAAGTGCGATCGGTATGAAATCAAAAAAAACCAGACAGAAGTCCAATGATGCATGCTTTTTAAAACAGCCTCATTACAACTTCTATCTGGAATTGTTAAATTAGAATCTGTATTGCACTGCGAATACCATGTTACGTCCGGGCGCGACAAGCCCTGATGAATAAGGCCTGTAACGTCTGTCGGTGATATTCTCTATGCCACCACTAAAGCTCAGTTTGTCTGTTGCCTGCACCAAAGTTCTGAAATTAAGGGTATACCATGCAGGGGAAAAAGGATTGCCGTTTTCATCGATGGCATACATATAGTCCTTGCCTTTTTCCTCTTCCGGCATATTATCATAGCTTACCTCAGCGCTGTAATGTGCGTTTACTTCGAGCTGAAGTCTGCCGGTGGAGTAGCGCAGGCGTGACAGCCCAAACATAGGCGCAGCATGGCGCAAAGGACTTTTTGAACCATCATCAAGCTCCTCCTCCCCTTTCTGCCATGTCAGGTGTGAGTAGAAAGATAATCGTGGAAGCACTTTGATTTCAAGTCCGGCCTGAACCCCGTAAACATCAGCTCTGGCAGCATTCTGAATGGCCATAACGCGACTCATTTCACCATTGTATAGCATGCTGTCGGCACCATTCAACTGAAAAGTGCGTCGAACCATGGCATCAGTGAGTAAGGTGTAAAATGCAGAAAGATCAAATTTCAACTTGTCATTGAAGATTTTGGCAAGACCAATATCAGCATTGTAGGCATATTCAGGTTTAAGTCCGGGATTTGGAACCATCACAGTGCCAGGTTCAGAATCGAAAATCTTGCCCATATCATCCACATTTGGCGCTCTGAACCCACTCGAAAGATTTGCACTTAAGGTTAATTGATCTGCAGGATTATAAACCAATCCAAGACTACCATTCAACGCACCTTTTCCCAAAGAAGCCTCTGTGAAAGGAAGTGCAAAAAAAGCAGTATCAAACAATGCATCAAGCGTGAAATAAGAGTAACGGATGCCACCCTGTAAAAGCGCTTTTTCGGTTATCCGTTGCTGATAAGTTGCAAAGACAGCAAAAGCATTCCAGTCAGATTGCGGATAGCGCGCAGGACCTTCGACCACTTTGCCTGTAGTGATATCCTTGTCTGTTCCTGTTGAAGCCACCTTATTCAGCACAGCTTCAAAACCATAAAGCATTCTGCCAGAAACATTTATCTGCTTATTGAAATCGAGATTCAATGAATAAGCATCCACTTTTTCGAACCTGTTGCGCAGTGTACTTTTGTTGAAATCTCGGTCGTGCCGGCTTTCTTCAAAACGTTGAATAGCTGCCGTAAGCACCATTTTGTCGTAGAGCATTCCATCGGCAGAATGGATCAAACGCAGGTTGTTCATCATCCATATCTGTGGACCATAATACCATTCGGCACTTCTGGGAAGTCCGTTTCTGTAACGGAGCAACCTGTCATAGCGCGAATAATTTGTGGTAGCAGCATAATGAAATCCATATTCCATGTCGAGTTGATCATTGGGTCTGAAACGAAATTTCTGCATCAGGTTCATCTGAGAATAGCCTGTCGGGTTTTGCACCAAAGGATCATCATTGGTAATTACCCTATCGAGACTGTCCATTCTGACTACATATTCATTCCGCAGATATTCATCAGGCCCATGTGTACCCATACGCAGATCGCCAAAGCGGTTGGCACTGAAACTTGTAACTGACGACCATTTCTGTCCGCCTACCTGCATATCAAAATGCAGTGAGGCTTCATTGTTTGCCGTGGAATAACGTGATGCCGCATTGCCTTTAAAAAGCAACACACTGTCTTCAGAAAGTGAAGGCATGAGAGAGCTGAAGAGCATCACACCGCCAATAGCATCGCTGCCATACATCACTGAACCAGGCCCGAAAAGCACTTCTGCCGAACGAATTGCATAAGGATCGATAGAGATGATGTTCTGCAGGTTGCCACTGCGAAAAATCGCATTGTTCATCCGCACACCATCCACGGTGATCAGCAGTCTGTTGGTCGCAAAACCACGTATCATCGGACTGCCTCCACCCTGCTGACTTTTTTGAATATACACTTCGCCGCTCAGACCAATCAGGTCGGCTGCGTTCTGTGGATTCTGCAAAGCAATATCTGTTGCTCTAATCGTGCTTATCCGCTGCGAAATCTCTCTTCTTGATTGTGCCCAGCGGGTAGCAGAAACAACCACCTCGTCAAGGTTAAAGTCGGATGGCTTTAGCAGAACAACATACTTTTTGCTTTCCAGATCTGCAAAATTCAATATTTTTGGGGTATGCCCAAGAATACTGAAATAGATGCTGTCGGCGCCTTTGAATGGCGAAGCCAAAGTTTTTCCTCTTTCATCAGTGAGCGCCATTGCACGCGGACTGCTGCTTGTGACGGACACATAAGAAAGGGGTTGGCGTGTTTGTGCATCAAGCACCGTAATGTGCTGTGCCGATAGCATTGTCTGAACCATGGCCAATGCAAGCACAAGCCATATTTTTAATTTCATCTGTGATTTTCTTTTCAGTTAAAACATCATTTTAATGATTTGAATCCTGTAAAACTACAGGACGCAACGCAACAACTCAGCCCATATTGACTGAAATGTTGGTTTAGAAGAATACTCAGCGATTAAAACTGTGTTTGTTATGCGCTGATGAATGAAAATTTAACTGAACATGGAGGATGTTTGCCCGTGGGCGCAATCCATTCTTTAATGGAGAAAGTATAGATATCGTACCAAAGGTGCGGATTGTCGCTTAGAGAAAAATGGTTTTCTGCGGAATCATTTTGTGCAAAAAGCGTCAATTGAAGCATAAGCATATCCGTTGCCCGTTTTCCGTTCTGACGATCGTAATCTTCCATCAGCCTTTTCATCTGCTTTTTGAGTGTTGTCTCCTTTTTATCGGGATAAACAAGATACCAGGTTACATTGCCAATGCGCTCCTGCTCAACGATGTCATACATCTGTCCGAGGTAAACAAACTCTTTTGAATGAATTCTTCTGAAAAGGTTATTTTTTTCAATCTCCAGCTGGACTGGAATTTCCAGGAAAATAAGATCGTCGCCCACAAAGCCTTCCAGATACTTTTGCTTCACCTCGCTGCGTACTGCCTCCTGTCGCAAATGCAGCAACAAGCCGTATCCTGACTGAAGCAGAAACAGCGTTGTAAAAAACAACATGCCGATGGAAGAAAGTATTTTCAAAACGGCGTAAAAGTACTAAATAATGATTTGAAGAAAACGTTTTAACAGTTTTTCATAAGTCAGAAAAACAAACAAAAACTCACTTAGTTCAACATATTCAATCGTTTACGTACATATTTCAGCAGTAATTCAACAGCAATAGCAAGCAAAATTAAGACTGTGAACACAACCAAAATCCATTTGATGCTTGTGAACAGCGACCCGGTTGCTACCGAAAAAGCCGTTATTTCAGGAAAATCGGAAAGCATCTGCAAGCTGTTAAAGTTCTCGAGGTAGTCGAAAAGGGCTATTCCAAAAGGCATCAGCCGTATAGCTTTAATCATTTTTGTCTGCTTTTTATTGCTGTTTGCGACACCAAAAAGCATAAAAAGAAATAAGCTGTAGACCAATGGATAAATCATATCAACCACTGCCGTCTGAAATGTATAAAGCATTCGTCCTGTCGCACCAAGCTGATTGAAAAGCAGCTTAATTTCATCAGGACTATAGGAGAATCTGATATCAGGAATACGCAGTTTTTCGCCTGCATAGCTGTATTCAAAAGAAGGAAACAAAAGCAAGTTGAAAGTTAGCAAAAGCAAAAACAGTATCAAAAGCTGAAATAGTTTATTTTTCAGTGTATGCTGCATTGCGTTTAATTTGTCATTTTTCAAAACCTTCTTTCAATTAAACCATTGACTAACAGTCCTTACTTTTCAATAATGATTTTTTTACGGAATGATTGGTTGCTGTCAGAAACCTCCAGGATGTATACACCCGAAGTCAGGAAACCGGCATCAACCTGAATCATCGTTGTCTGTCCGCTGTTTTCGAAAACCAGTTTACCAACGGCATTGAAAAGCCTGAAATTCAACTGTGTATTTTCAGGTGCGATGATGTAAAACTTTCCATTGTTGGGGTTTGGAGCAACCGTTATATCCTGCAACAGTCTGTTCTCACCAAGGTCGATCACAGTGGTTGTGCCGGGAAAAGTAATCTTATCGACCCATGCACAATCGCTTCCGCTTGCTACGCTGCCATCTTTTGAATAGCTCCAGCGCAGATTGTGCGGCCCATCAGTGAGAGGAAAACTAACTTCAAGCCATGCCTGTTCGCCTGACCATTGTGCAGCCATACTATTGTCGATAAAGAAACTCAGATAATCGTAATTGCTTTCAGATGAAACCTTTCGCGCAAATTTAATTTCGTCATTGCTCATCACAATCAAACTCAGCCAAAGATCAGACTGTTGATTGTTGCCAATAGCGCCTGATTTAGCACAAAAATTTCCCTCAAAGGCTTGCTGATTGGTGATAGTCCAGTTGCTGTTGCCTGCATGATGCCATTCGTAAGCACTGAAATCGCCTGTTTCAAAATCCTCAATACGCATTCCTACAGGCAAAAAGAGGGGTTTGTTTGCTGAATGACTTATGGCATCAAGGGTAAATAAAAGTTCAGCAACTGTGCCATAAGGAGTGTTGGGGTTTACTACGACTTCAAAAATAACATTCATTGTTTGATCAGGCAATAGCTGGCCAATTTGCTGTCCAGCAGTTGAAACTGTAATCCATGATGAATAGTTCAATAATTCTGCCAGCGCGTCCATCGAAGGACTGTGGCCGGTATTTTTTGCTTCAATTACAAACTGCACTATCTCTCCAGGGTCAAGCATTCCGTTGCCATTGCCGCCAACAGCATCATTAATAGTAAGATTGCCCACCTCTAGAAAAGGAGCATTTACAGGAATACTAAAAGCGCTGTTCCAGGTCTGGCTTCCATCTGTGGATTGCAGCGAAAAAACAACCATATGCTGATCCGGCACATCATCGGAAATCTCGAACGCGAAAGCAGCACTGATGCTGCCAACAGCACCTGCCGGTAATTCAGGTATCGCGCTAGATCCATCTGTTATCGTGACAAAACTATCGGAAGATGTCAATGTAAGATTTACATTGCTTGCCACAGCCATTCCGACATTTTTGATCTGCATATTCAAAACAATCGTTTCGCTGTAATCCGCCAGACCATTGCTGTTTTCATTGCCTGAATCGTCAAGGACGTGGTTTTCATAGATCACATAAGGCCCTTCGCCGGGAATAAACATCAGTTCATAGTTTTGCGGCAATATATTGTAGCCGGACACCTGCAAAGAAGCAGCTCCCGGGTCTGTGACAGGCGGATTAAATTCAAGCGTTGCGATTCCGCTTTCATTGGTCATTCCAACGGCAATGATGTCGTCATCTTTAACAATACTAAGTCTGAAGCCCTCGGCAGCAAAACCACCAGCAGTGACACTAACTTCCATTGTGGGAATTCCAAGCATAATTTCACTTTGAAAGCCAACCTGCGCCAGCATTGGCTCATTTGTCCAGACACTTACAGCGGGATCACCTAAAATATTCAGGTCATAAAAATTCCACCTCAAAGCACCTTCCTCCCACTGTCCGGGAGCAGTAACCCAGGGCGCAGTCATTGTTTTTCCTTCAACCATTGCTTGTCCCAACATCGAAATACGTTCATGAAACATGGCGTCGGTCATCTCGCGGTGCAGATGTGCCGCAGGACCTTCTGTCTGTCCCTCGTTGAACCAGCCATAGCGTGAGTTTCCGACCACTGCCACCGCAAAATTCTGTATTGTCACCATCTTCTCCAGAATGCAGTCGCTGTAATCAAAAGCGCCACAGTCGCATCCATGTGTCTGCAAAAGTGAGTAGTTTCGGATTATGCCGTTCACCTGTGAAAAGTTGGCATTGGTGATATCGCTATTGGAGAATTTAGCAACATATGTCTGACTTGCATGTCCTACGTGATGAACAAACTGCTTTCCTTGGTTGATGGCATTCATCAGGTCATTTTTGGACCAGTTAAAATCTTCCTCATACAGCCGTTGAAAAGTATAACTTTCAGGAATTCCAATAGTTGTATAACCATTATCGCTGCGCTGCCCGATAAGCAACTCAAGATAATCACTGCCCCATGTTTCGGGCGCTGAATAAAGGTGTTCGCCGACAAGCAATGACTTGGTAAACTCACCCAAAACAGGCTGATTCTGATAGCTGATTGATTTATGAATCATATTGGCCAATTCAGTGGCTGTATTGAAAGGCATTCTTCCAACAGCTACTTCTGGCAACAGATCGTCTTCACCAGGTTCGCCCCAACGGTTATTGCCATTGTCGTTCCATGTTCCATCGAGTCCGGAATAGTACAAATCAGCCGGAATTCCATTGTCCGTATATCCGCTGCCCGATTGAACATAGCAGTAAAATCCACGGTGGGGAATCAATTCAACATCGCCACCAAGTAAAACAGTTTCGATGCCATGATTCTGATATTCCTGAATGATATAGTTTCGCATTTTTTCCTGCAGGTCAATGCCTGACATATTGGCTAAAATATACTCTGTTGTTTGAATGGATGAACGAATACCTCTTGCTTTGTACATCTCTATGAGGCCGTTAAAGCCTGCGGCAAAAGTCATAGGCGTTATGATCAGCAATTCATAATCACCGGCACTTTTTGTTTTGCCGTTGTAGCGGAAAAGCATATCTGAATTTTGCGCCAGCCGTTTCACTCTTGACTGGATTTTTTCGTCAGAGCGCAGCATTGAATGCTTTGAAGCAGGATCTGTTTCAGTTTCGATGTATACGGTTACTTTGCTGTAATACTTCAGCTGTCCGGTCGAAGGAACATATTCCATTGGTGTAAATGAAGAAAAAGCAAAGCTGTGCCCATTCAGATACTGAGTTGTCAGCGTGCCGGATGGTGAAGAAGGATAAGCTTCAGATGAGGCATAAACCGCTTCATTTTTCATGAAAACGAATGGTTTGCTTTCAGAAAGCGGTCTTGATGGCTGTGCCGGCATAATTTGAAAAGCACCATCAAGCAGGATTTCTCCTTCACGAACAATTTCTATTGATACAGCACGCTCTCCTGGAGGCAGCAGCAAACTCAGCGCATGGTATGGCAACAAGGGTTCGCCCGCGCGATTGGTGAGCATGGTATTGCTGAAATTAATCACATCGTAAACGCCATTGCGGCTGATTTCAGGCTGGCCAAAATGATAAGTGTGAACAACTTCGCCGGAAACAGCCAACATTGATTGAAAAACAATCAAACAAACAAAGAATAATCTTCTCATGAAAAATTAATTTTTTGAAGGCGCCTGCAGGGGCTTTGACTTTCCGCAGTGAGCGGCATTGGGAGCCTGCGCAAGATTCAGGTGTCGATGCGAGTGCCTCGGTTTAACTAGCCAAAATTACTACAATAGCCTGTTTAAACTTAACAGAATGCTAATTTGGAATGAGTTTAAACAAGAGAAGCAAGCATACAAAATTTCAGGCCTTAAGCTTTGCACATGAGAATATAACAGAGATAACTGAGAATAACAAAGTGACCGGGAAAGTCAATAGACAAACAACTGGCTTTTCAAAGAGCTATAAAATTATTCTGCATCCACATAACGCCATTCATAGCGTTGCTTGTCATAATACAAGCGACCATCAGGCCATTCAACAAGGTTTTTATCTTGCAATAAGCTGTCAACGCTTCCGGCTTCAATTAACATGCTCATAAGTGTTTTACCACTTTTGAGCAATGTTTCCATATTACCTGGCGGTGTATTCACCAATTCCTGAAAGTCATTTATTTTATTGTTTTGATCAAGTCGGAATTTTCCCAGAACTCCTCTTTTATTCTTATCCGGATCAAGGCTTCGTGCAGGACGAAGCATATAGAAATAGTAACCACTGTCTGGCGTCAAAATGATTTCCTTCATTTCAAAGTCATCTGCCATTTCAATATAATGGTTTCGGAACTCCGGGGTGAATCGCGTTTCAAATGTTGAGTGGGCATGCTTTTTTCCAACATAAGTGATAATATCCACCATCAGACTATCCATAAAATCAGCATTGAATCCCGGATTTCTAAAGGAAGTACCCACAGTAGAATCTGTGTTTTCTTTTACATTCTTTTCAACGCAGGATGAAAGGATTAACACAAAAGAAAAAAGATAAAGCAATAGATTTTTCATAATACTTAAATGGAAAAAGGAAAGCCGGCAAGCCGGCTTTCCAATGAAGGTTATTTTGTAAGTTAGTAGTATTTAACGATATGACAATTCCACTCAGCCCAACCTAGTGTCCAGTCAGTAGTGCCAAATGCTCCGGCAAAAGGAACTTGTTGAAAGTATGCACCGGCTTTAGGTGTGTTGTCCCAACGCGCTGCTGTAAGCAACATTGAACCAGCAACAGGAAGTGGATTTATTACGTCATCATCAAAAAGTGATGGATTGATACCGGCATCCTGCCATTTATCCATTAATCTATTGTTAAATGCTGCGGTATTGAAATGTGCTTCATAGGCTGCCTGTCCACCTGGGAAATTAGCATGTGATCTTAATGCAACACCTCTTGGATTATTTGGATGCTGTGCACCGTTTGATGGAGCCGTTGTGAAAACTGTACCGGCCGAACCATATCCGTTACCACCCCAATGCTCAACACCTGCAAGAATGACATTGCGGATCTGAAGTTCATTGTCAAGAAATGCCTGTCCTGAACCGGCACGGTCGTCGTCAACATACAATCCCCAGGTATAAGCTGTCATAAAGGAATTATAAATGGAGATGCGTGAATTACGACGAAGTTGTGCTGCATGCTGAAACTGAAGACTGATAGGTGTTTCACGTGTTGCTTTTGGCCCTATAATTGTGAAATTTGAAAATACAGCAGATGTAAAAGGCTGGGCAGAACTTCCGGCACCATTGTTGTCAACTTCAAAACCATTTGAACCAGATTGGTCGGCGAGGTTTTCTCCACGTATACCTAGTCCAAACTGAACATGACCAGAAAAGCCAAGATCCACATCAAAATCATCATCAAGGCAGCGGTATGCAATCAGGTTTTTACCGTTTACTGTACCTCCAAACCATTCAAATGCATCATCAAGACCGTAGGATGCCATAACATTTTCAATAATTGTTCCGCGACCCACGCTGCCCATAGTTAGCGTATTTACCTCTTCGTTAGGATTGATTGGCACGCCAGCATATTCGATGCGCACATAGCGAATAATTCCGGAATTGTCATTATCATCTGATCCACCGTGAAAGCCACCGTATCCGCCCTCAAGTTCAGTCGGCTGACCTGTAGCCTCTGTAATATTGTTTTTTGCACGTCCGCAAAGAACCAAGCCACCCCAGTCACCAGGATTTCTGAGTCCGGGAGCTTTTTCTGAAGTCATTACGATAGGATTCTCAGCTGTTCCGTCGGCGATAATTTTACCACCCATTTGTACGATAAGGGTACCTTTCGAATCTCTGTTTCCTATTACAAGTGTACCCGGCTGAATGGTTAAAACACCACCATCCTGAACGCGCACAAAACCATTTAAACGCCAGATTTTGTCTGCAGTCCATGTTACATTTCCTGTAATATTTCCTGAAACCTGAACCACTTCAAGAACATTTTCTGTCACTGTAACAGCAAAGGTTTTGGTTGTTGACGTACGGTCCAGTTTGTCAATTGCTGAAAAAGTAAAGTTTACAACTGTTCCGGGATTGGTTTCATTTATGGTATATTTAAACTCATAATTTGCAGTCGTTTCCCCATTGAAATTCTCTGATTTGAATGGAACACCATTTTTCAGGATAACTAATTGCTTTAATCCTTCAGGAGCATTAATAGTGAGATCACTTTTAACTTCGACACCTGTCAGATTGCTGGTTGCATCGGCACTGAGTGTGATACTTGGAGGGTTTCCAACCGGCTTTTCTTCTTCGTCTTTTTTGCAGCTAACCAAGGCCACTGCAAGAAAGAGTACTACTACAAAACTGAGTTTTGAAATTGATAAAAATTGATTTTTCTTCGTTTTCATTTTACTGATTTTTTGTTAATGAATCTGAGGCAAAATTAGATGGACAATATTCATTGACGGTTAAGGAATTGTTAAGGATAATAAGTTGATTGATAAGTTTTTATTAAGGTAATGTTAAGTCGGATTTTTTCAAATATCAAACTCTAAAAGGAGTACGAAAAACCGATAGAATAGCTTCTTGGGTCAAGGTATCGTTGTATTTGCTGATCATTTTCCCTGTCAAAAACGCCATCCTGATTGCCATCCTGAAGCAATAAAACGCCTTTATTGAGAATATTGCTTACCCCCATTTTAATTTCAAAATGCTTTCCGAAATTCTTCGTGATAGTCAGATCAAGCAGATTGCGTGGCATTTCGTAGATATCAGGATAATCATCAAAACCTACGATATAAATTCTTTTTCCGATAACATTGTAAAGCATATTAACATAGAGCGAACTAATAGGATCATGAAAATAAATACCTGCATTGATGATATAAGGTGATTGCCCATACATACTTCGGTTTTTTATTGACTGACCAAGACCGGCATTCCCCAATTCAACGCTGCTTTGGATAAGAGCAGCATTAAAAAGCAAATTCAGTCTGTCGGCAAAACCCGAGTTGAGCATACCTTTAAGTGATTTTCTGAATTCCGCTTCTATCCCGATGCTCGTTGCTGATGCAGCATTCGCAAATGTGAAAGTTTTTATACCACCTGAACCACCACCGGGTACAAATGAGGTTTCAATAGGATTGTTGAATCGCTTGTAAAAAAAGCCAAAATTGATAATTTCATTTCCAGAGGGATAGTATTCCCAGCGCAGATCAAAATTGTGAATGGTTGCATTGCGGATTGAATCGCTACCCTTTTTAACAAGATTGAAATTGAAATCGTAAAATCCAAATGGTGCAAGCTCTCTGAATTCTGGGCGGTTGAGTGTTTTACCATAGGCAGCCCTTACAAGCATATTTTCACCAAAGCTATACGAAATATTCACAGAAGGAAGCACATCAAAACCTGATAAATCAACATCAACAGGGTCGTTGGTGAGTGTAAAACTATTCAGTGTTTGCCGGTTGTTTTCCAAACGGAATCCGCCGGTGAAATTTAGTCTTTGGGTCAAAGGCACAAACAGAGAAACATAGCCGGCAATATTTAAGTTAGCAGCGCTATAGGAATCGCTTGGATTTGACTGCTCATCAAGGGCAAGACCGAATGTCGGATTGATATTATCCGGATGAAAAAGTGAATCTATTGAGACATCAAGCAAACCTGGATTGAAGCCTAAAAGACTTGCTCTGATGTATCCAAGATTGCGTGATTTGAAAACCCGATCTTTTGACTCAACAAAGAAGCCTGAGTTAATCACAGGTTTTAAACCTCCAATAACGCCTGGTTTGTGGGAGTAATTGAGAGAAAAAGTGTAATTATTTTCTGTCATTTCTGAATAAAAACGACCTAGAAAATAGGAGGCTGCAGCTCCAAAGGGTACATAGAGCGTACTTTGTCCAGTTACGCTGTCATAATCGGATCTGAAACGGCGATAGTCAGGCTCATCGCGGTAGGAAAATCCATAACCTAAAACCCAATCCAGACTGTTCTTATCATTCATTTGATGATTGCCTGTTAACTGACCGGCATAAATCCCACGAAAAATCTCATAAAAAGAATGATTGTTTGCCAGATAACCAAAGTCATAATGTGGGCCGGTACGATGAATATATTCAGTTTGACTCAATTGATTGTAAATATTTTTGAGCTCAATGATGTGCTTTGGATTGATGGACCATGCAAGATTCTGCATAATTCCCATCCTGATATTCTGTAGATTTCTTAAATCATCAAAATTGTAAATTACTGAGCTTCCGGTGAGTTCATCCCATGAGTTGAAGTCTTTTCTGGCTACCGAATATCTGGTTTTTTTATTGTTATAACTGATTGAAGTAATGCTTCCAAGATATTGATTTTGAGGTAGGTTAAACCTTTTGCTATAGGTGACAGATCCACTGTTATTCCATAAAACTGGTATTTCTTCCGCCACCCAACTGTTTGGCAAGGAGCGTCCAGTGTACATCACCTGCTCTGCATCATCAGAAATCTTACGGACATCTTCAACAAATCCATTTGGTAAATTATATTTTCCGGTATTGAAACCTTTCCAGAATCCTTTATCCTGAGCAGCCCGCTCAAAAGTACCCATAGAAACACCTTCAATAAATCCGGCTGAATAACTAACCTGCAGACCATCCTCATCGGGTATTCCTTTAGTATAAATCTTTACAACACCACCGGCAAAATCACCCGGTAACTCCGGCGAAGGGCTTTTATAAATCATGATCCGGTCAATAAGTGAACTCGGAATAATATCGAATGAAAACGACCTGACGTCGGCTTCCATGCTTGGGGCATAAACATCATGCAGCAAAACACTATTGTACCTTTCCACCAAACCACGAATGTTGATAAAACGATTTCCCACAATGGTAACTCCGGGAACCCGCTTCACCACTTCTGCGGCATCGCTGTCCTGTGAGCGTTTGATCTGCTGTGCAGAAATACCACTTACTACAATCTCAGCCGATTTGATTGAACTTATCAAAGCCATGTCAGTACTGGTACTTCGTCTTGCAACTACAGTCACTCCCTCTATCAGGAAAGCATCGCTCTCCAATACAATATCTTTTTGCAATGTTTGACCTGACTGTACCCTAACATCAGCAAATTCAATTGTTTTGTAAGAAATGTACGAACAAACAATTGTATATGTTCCGGGAGCTAGATTGCGTAGCTCGAAATTTCCGTCGAGGTTCGTTGAAACTCCCTGCGTTGTTCCTTTGATATAAACATTGGCGCCTGCAAGTTCTTCACCGGTATCTTTATCAGTTACCTTGCCGTAAAGTACAGCCTGCTGAGCATGGCTTTGAAAAGTCAGTACAGTTAGTATTAACGTACTCAAAGCGATGAACAAACATCTAAATTTTCTCATAAATATGTATAGATTTTCAGCTTGCAAACCTACTGCATTCATATTATGAAAATGTAAATCATATGTTAACTTATTGTTACTTGACTATTATTAAACTATTGATTTTATGTGTTTTAACTGATTCAATAAAGTTAGATCAATTTATATTGCTACACAATCTCATTCTGGCTCGCTTAAAAAAATTACATTTCATGAGCGATATACATGACCAACAATTACAGCATTCCTGCATATTGAGCCAATCTAAAAACCTACCTTTGCGATCATAGAATTCTGAAATTTTTAAACTTTTAATGCTTTATGTCAGAAATCTCGCAACATAAGTCAAAAAGGATGGAGCAGCTACTGCTATTGTTTCATGCTATTCTGGAAAAAGACAAGCCTGTTGAGGCTATTCGTGAGAATCAGGAAACTACTGATAATACGCAAGCTTCGGACATAATCGCACTTGTTGACATTTTGATGCAGACTGGCATTCCAATTGACAAACTCAAAACAGGCATCAATAAATTCATTAATGTACTTGGAAAAACCATCAAATCGTATCCTGATGCAAAATGCAAAAAGAACAGCCTGCTTGATGTATTTATGGTTAACAACGCCATTCTGAGTGAAAAACTCAAAGCAGTAAAACCGCTTTTCCGACAACTGAATGAAAATCCTGACGACAGCCAATTAAAAAATGAAATTGCCGATCATCTTGCTGCAATAGCGCTCTTTGAAAACTATTATGCCATCAAGGAAAACATCTTGTTTCCGTTGATTGAAAAATTCTGGTCCGACTATCGCTGCCTGCACATGATGTGGTCATTTCATGATGATATTCGCAGCAATCTGAAAAAATCATTGGAAATGATTCAATCAGAAACATTTGATCTGATGCAATTTAACAAACTTATTGGAGATCTTTACTTCAATATGTATGCAATTGTTCTGCGGGAAGAAAAACTACTTTTTCCATGGGTAGCCGAAACAATCCCTGAAGAAAACCTGTCCTCAATTCTGCCCGAATGCATCGAGATGGGGTTTCCTTATTTTCAGCCAAAAATTGATGCGGCCATGAATGCAAGTAATAATATTGTCCCTGAAGGCACTGTCAATCTTGAAACAGGTGCTTTAAGTGCTGATCAAATCATTTTGTTGTTCAACCATCTTCCCGTTGACATCACTTTTGTGGATGAAAACAACAAAGTCAGGTATTTCTCGACACCTCCCAAACGTATTTTTCCCCGCAGCAAAGCCATTATCGGACGCGATGTGCATAATTGTCACCCACCGGAAAGTGTGCATGTTGTGGAACAAATTGTTGAATCTTTTCGCAATGGAGAAAAGAATGTAGCCTCCTTCTGGATCAATATGAAAGGCGATAAAATACTGATTCAGTATTTTGCACTTAGAGACAAAGATGGAAACTACAAAGGCGTTATTGAAGTAAGTCAGGAAATAGGCAGCATTCAAAGCCTTCAGGGAGAACAAAGATTGCTGGACTGGGCGCAGTAGTGTCTAGCTTGTAACAATGCCTGATGCAACGTAATAGATTCAGATTAAAGTCGTGTCCGTCTGGAAAATAAACCAGATAGTCTTCATTCTATTTATATAACAAACGCATTTACAGCCAATTAATTAAATTTAATTCTCTTTATTTGCGTCATCATCATTCAGGTGATACCAGTCAATTTTTCGTGAAAAATACATTACAAGCGCAAGAATCACAAAAATACCAATGCTTCCAATCAAAAGCGCGAGGTCTTGCAGTTGCAGAATCACATATATGAAACTATACAGAATGAATAGAATTCCAACAATAAGGCCTGTAAGACGCATATTTTTTATGATGGCTTTCACATAAGCCGCTACCAACGAGAGCGTTGCAATTGCAGAAACTATATAGGCATGATTGAAGCGCAGGTACTCTGAAATGGACAATAAAAGTGTAAAAAACACGACAAGTGCAATCCCAACCAAAATGTACTGCACAGGATGTATAAATACCTTTTTGAGCACCTCAATAAAGAAGAAAACCATAAAAGTAAATCCAATAAAAAGAATCGCGTATCTGGCAGTCCTGTATGTTTTCTGATAATTATCCACTGGCAGCAGCAAATCCACACCAAAGGAAGATTCCCTAACGCTGTAGCTGCTTCCAGTCCACTGCTGCGGGTAATTTCGGTTCAGATGCAATACATTCCATTGCGCTGAAAAACCATTCTCTGAAACATCACGCGGATCAGGCAAAAATGCGCCATTGAAACTCGGATTGACCCATGATGAAGTAATATCAATATCTGTCACCTTACCAAGCGGGGTGAAATACAATTTCTGACTACCTTTCAGACTTAGCTTAAATGAAAAATCGATATTTTGTGTACTGTCAGGGTTGAGGTTAACCAAGGCATGCACGCCACTTTCGACCACATCGTTTGACAAAACACCCGGATTGAATGACAATCTTTCGTCATTGAGATTCAGGATTATTTCCTGATCTATCCCACGCAAATCATTCAGGCCAAGTGTTATAAATGCTTTATCAAATTGAATATTCTGTTGCGGTATGTCAAGCTCAGATAGCCGAAGTGAAGCAAAACTGCCGGATATCTCAAGTTCAGATTTATATACAACAACCTCATAAATACTTCTGTACCTTCTTTCAGGACTTATCGCACCTGCAATTTTCAGCTGCTCGGGAAGCAGATGTATATATGACTTTACTTTACTGACCTTCAACTGATTATCTGCACCCTGCTCTGCATACCTATAATAAGGAATCGAAATAAATGGTCCGCAAAGTGTTTGCTCTTCGCTCCATTTTGAGCTTACTTCGCGAATAGTCTCATTGTAATTGTGTTCCCGTTCACCAATCAAATTTTGTATCATAGCCGCAGGAATCAGTAAAAGCAATGCTATCAAAATGATCGTCCCTACTTTCACATAAAGATTATTTTTTACTATTTTCATTTGATGATGTTTTATTTTTAGGAATAACAATAAACTTATTACCAATAAACGAGGTCAAATTTACTTTGAATTGAATCCAAAATCAATTAAATTTTCTGGCACAAATATTTCAGACTTCTGCAAAATAAAAAAAGGCCGGTTTCAAACGAAGACCTGCCTTTTATTATTCTACAAAATATTAATTTTTAGTTTTTTGTGTTTTTTCTCTCAATTTCCCTCAGATTGTCGAGTTTCTTCTTTTCAAGAAAACTATTGATCCCTCCGAGATGCTCCCTTACTTTTTTACCACCAAATTCATAGACTTTATTTACGATGCCGTCAAGAAAATCACGGTCGTGGGAAACCAGAATCATTGTGCCGTCATAATCCTGTAACGCACTTTTCAGAATGTCTTTTGTACGCATATCAAGATGGTTGGTCGGCTCATCAAGTATCAACAGATTAACAGGTTCAAGAAGCAATTTTATCATGGCAAGCCTTGTTCGCTCACCGCCTGAAAGCACTTTCACTTTCTTGTTCCAGCTGTCGCCGCCAAACATGAAAGCACCAAGCAAATCTTTGATTTTTGTCCTGATATCACCCTTGGCAACATCGTCAATGGTTTCAAAAACAGTGATGTTTTCATCAAGCAAAGAGGCTTCGTTTTGCGCAAAATAACCTATCATGGTGTTGTGACCAAGCGTAAGGGTTCCCTTATAATCCGTTTGACCCATGATGCATTTCACCATGGTAGATTTACCTTCACCGTTTTTACCAACAAAAGCAACCCTGCCTCCGCGCTCAATAATGAAAGAAGCATCTTTATAGACAATGTGCTCATCATAACTTTTCGACAAGTCTTCGATCACCAACGGATAGTTTCCTGAACGGGGTGATGGCGGAAATTTAAGCCTCAAAGCGGAATTATCTTCTTCATCTACCTCAACCGCTGTGAGCTTTTCGAGCATCCTCACGCGCGATTGCACCTGATTTGTTTTGGAATAAGTACCTTTAAAACGTTCTATAAATTCCTGATTGTCGGCAATGAATTTCTGCTGTTCGTCAAATTGTTTTTGTTGCTGCCCGCGTCTTTCCTTGCGCAACTGCAGATAGGCTGAATAATTCACTTTGTAGTCATAAATCCTGCCCATCGTCACTTCAATGGTGCGCGTTGTGATTCTGTCAACAAAAGCCTTATCGTGGGAAATCACAATCACAGCCTTTGCGCTATTGATAAGAAAGTCCTCAAACCATTGCACCGACTCAATATCGAGGTGATTTGTAGGCTCATCAAGCAGAATAAGATCGGGTTTTTGAAGCAATATTTTGGCAAGCTCAATTCGCATGCGCCAACCGCCACTGAACTCATCGGTCATACGGCTGAAATCATCTCTTTCGAAGCCAAGACCCAACAAAATCTTTTCAACTTCAGCATCAAAATTTACATCCTCGAGAGAATAGAATTTCTCGCCCAAAGTAGAAACACGTTCGATGAGATCGTAATATTCGGCTGATTCATAGTCAGTTCTGGAAGAAAGCTCATGATTGAGTTTTTCAATTTCTTTCTCCATTTCGAGCACTTGTGCAAAGGCCTGCGATGCTTCCTCAAATACTGTCCGGCCGTCTTGAGTCAATAAATGTTGCGGGAGATAGGCAATCACAGCGTCGTTTGGTGCAGTGACTTTTCCCCTTGACGGAGTTTTTTCACCTGCAATAATTTTCAGCAAAGTCGATTTTCCTGCGCCGTTTTTTCCCATCAGCGCTATCCTGTCTTTCTCGTTTATGGCGAAAGAAATATCTTTGAATAATATAGTGTTGCCAAACTCTACTGTCAGGCCGTCAATTGAAATCATATATATCTGTTAAAGGGCGCAAAGTTATCGAAAAAAGGGCAATCCTGAAGTGTCTCAATATTTAAGGTTATATAGTTCATTTTTAAATATTTAAGATATTTCATTGAATATGAAACCAGGGAATTTCAGGATGCGTAGCCATTTAGATTCACTATTTTTTACCTTTGCTGAAAGCTGAAAGCCACAACATCTTGAAAAATCAAATCAAAGAATCAGTGATATCCGAAATGCGTGTTGCCATAATTGGCGGAGGTGCAGCCGGTTTTTTTGCTGCCATCACTGCAAAAGAAAAACACCCTGAAGCAAAAATTGTCATTTTCGAAAAGTCAAAAGCTGTTTTGTCTAAAGTCAAAATTTCCGGTGGCGGAAGATGCAATCTCACCCACGCAACCGATGCAATCGATGAATTGTGCAAGGCCTATCCGCGTGGAGGAAAAAAATTGAAAAATGCTTTCCATATCTTTTCGAACAAAGATTGCATGGCATGGTTTGAAGCGCGGGGTGTGCCTTTGACAATTCAGGATGATTTGTGTGTTTTTCCGAAATCACAAGATTCACAGAGCATTGTTGATTGTTTTCTGAACGAAACTTCCAGATTGGATGTGCGCGTTGAAACCGGCAAAGAAGTGAAAGCAATCCAGCGAAAAGATGCTGCATTCGAACTGCATTTTAAAGAAGAAAAGATAAAACCTGCCATTTTCGACAAGGTCATTGTAACCACCGGTGGCTCACCAAAACGCAACGAACTCGATTGGCTGGAGAATCTTGGACATAAAATTGAAGACCCTGTGCCATCGCTTTTTACATTCAATATGCCGGGTGAATCAGTCAGTCAGCTGATGGGGATTGTGGTTGAAAATGCCATTGTAAGCGTTCAGGGAACAAAATTCAAAGCAGCAGGCCCGTTGCTGATAACCCACTGGGGAATGAGCGGACCTGCTGTACTTAAGCTTTCTTCCTTTGCTGCACGCCATCTCAGCGAAATGAAATATCAATTTAATGTTCAGGTAAACTGGGTGAATGAAGAAAATCAGGAAATGGTTTTGCGAAATCTCCTAGATATCATCAACGCGCACCCTTCCAAAGCTTTATCCAACTTCAGACCTTTTGATCTGCCTTCGAGATTGTGGCTTTATATGCTTGATAAATCAGCATTGCAACACACTAAAAGATGGAATGAACTGAGCAAAAAAGGATTGAACCAGCTGGTTAATCTGCTCACAAACGACAGCTATGCAGTAAATGGCAAAACGACTTTTCGGGATGAATATGTTACCTGCGGCGGTGTCAGCCTCGAAAGCATCGACATGAAAAGCATGCAGAGTAAAAGTTGTGAAGGCATTTATTTTGCAGGAGAAATAATGGATATCGATGCCATAACAGGTGGTTTCAACCTTCAGGCTGCATGGACTACTGGCTACATTGCTGGTCAGTTTATATAAATCATATTTTTCAGCCAATACTTTAGTTGTTAATTTCTTCAATCCGGTTATCGATGAAAAATTAACAATTGATTCTCAAAAATATTTCCCCTTTTTAGCAACCCTTTTTTATCCCTCTTGTCATTAAAAATTAATTTCAACAGAAAACTATTAAACGGAAATAGTTTTATAGTTTTGCAAAAAAATTAGTCAGTGGACAATAAAGAGAGAGTTTTAAAACGCGCCAGTGAAATGTTTCGGGCAATGGGCGTCAAAAACATAACAATGGATAATCTGGCAGCAGATCTTGGCATGTCTAAGCGAACCATTTATGAAATGTTCAGTCAGAAAGACCAACTCGTAATGGAATCTATTCATTATATGATCATGGAAGAGAATGCCGAACTGCGCAAAATAATTGATAGTTCAGAACACGTAGTGGAGGCCTTGTTTTACATTATCCGCAGAAAAAAGGAACACAGAAGAACCTATCCACATGTTTTTGTTGAGGATATCAAGAAGTATCTGCCCAAAGTTCAATCAATGTTTTTCTCCAACCATGAAAACCTGAAGAAATATTCTGCATCCTATATGCTACTCGAAAAAGGAACGAAAGAAGGCATCTTTCGCAAAGACATACAGATTGAACTTGTAGATAATTTCCTGCAGGAAGTGATTTCGCTTATTCACAACAGTCAGCGCATATTAGCTTTGAAACCAGAGGACTCAGCCTTGCTCAACAGTATTTTCATCCCCTATTTCCGTGGTCTTTGCACACCAAAGGGCAGTGCGCTGATGACAAAATTTTTCGAAGAACTTAACGTATTAAATCCCTCATAATATGAAACTTAAAATTCCTGTTTTCCTTTTGTTTTTCGCTTTGATATCAGTGAATCTCGAGGCGCAGCAAAATCTTATTCTGAATCTTGAATCTGCCCGAAAGCATGCGTTGGATCACAACAAAAACATGCTTAATGCTGATTTTGCAATGGAAAAAGCACAGCTTGCAGTGCGTGAAGCCATTGCAAACGGGCTGCCACAAATCAATGCCTCAATGGACTATTCCAATGCGTTGGGCGCAAAAATCTCCATCCGTTTCAACGAAAGTATGCCGGCGAGCGAAATTGATATCAAACCGCAGAGCAATTTCTATCTCAATGTGAACCAATTGATATTTAGTGGCAATTATATTGTTGGTGTACAGATTTCAAAACTGGCACAAAATCTTAGTCGGCTTGGCTACCAGAAAACTGAATTGGAGGTCATATCAGCTGTCACTGATGCTTACTATATGGTATTGATTTCCGGTGAATCAAAAGCCATCATCACACAAAACCTGAATAATCTGAAGGAACTTTATAAAAAAACAGAGGCGCTTGCAAATGTCGGCATCATCGAAAAAACAGATGTGGATCAGCTTTTTGTGCAAATGAATTCATTGCAAAATGCGCTTTCCTCTGCGGAAAGGCAGGTTGAACTGGCTACAAATCTTTTGCGCCTTCAGCTTGGGGCTTCCATTGAAACAGAAATTGAACTTACCGATAACCTTACAAAACTGATGGAGGATGCGGAAGTCGAAAATATGCTCATAACGCAATTCAAAGTTGAAGACAATATTGATTTTCGGATGTTGCAGCAACAGGAATTCATGACAAAAAAAATGGTTGATATGCAAAAATCCAACGCTTTGCCTACACTTGCTGCATTCTACCGCTACACATACAAACTGTTAAAGCCCGACTTCGATATGACTCCTACAAATATGGTGGGTTTACAAATGAACATCCCTATCTTTTCGAGTGGAGTCAGAAATGCGCAAACAAAGCAAGCGTTGATTGACCTTAAAACTACTCAAAACAATAAGTCATTGCTTGCCGATCAACTGAAAACTCAGGAAAAGCAACTGCGTTTTAACTTCAACAACGCCCTCGAAACTTTTAACAATCAAAAAACCAATGTTGAAGTTTCACGCAGGGTGTATAGCAGTCTCAAGCTAAAATATGAGCAAGGACTAATCTCCGGCCTCGACCTGATCGGTGCCGATAATAATTATCTGCGGGCCGAATCTGACTACATCACAGCAATGATGCAGGTTCTGAACTCTCGTTTGTATTTGGAAAAACTTTACGGAAACATTCAATAATTTTAAAATATTTCACATGAAAAGAATCATCAATACAGGCCTCACTCTTGCAGTAATATTCACTTTTGCCTGCACTGGCGGAAAAACCACAGATGTTGCTTCCGAAAATGATGAACGCGCTGAACCGGTTCGCACCATGAAGCTCGACAATCAGATTATTGCACGCACAGTCGAATATACAGCCACTTTGCTTGCCTACGAAGAAATTCATCTAGTGCCGGTTTCTCCCGGAAGAATTGAAGATATCAGAGTTGAGGTTGGAAGTCGTGTCCGTGCTGGCGAGCTTCTGGTTCAGATGGATCGCACACAGCTTCAACAGGCTGAAATCCAATTAAAAACGCTTGAAACAGATTTCAAAAGACTTGATACTTTACAAAAAGTAGGAAGCATTCCGCAGCAACAATACGATCAGATGAAATCACAGCTTGAAATCACACACAGCAATGTTGAGTTTTTAAAATCCAACACCCAGTTGAAAGCACCTTTTTCCGGTGTCATTTCAGGGAAATATTTTGAGTCAGGCGAAATGTATTCCGGTGCGCCTGTTCCCAGTATTGGGAAGGCTGCCATTGTTTCGCTTGTACAAATCGACAGATTAAAAGTTCTGGTTTCGATTTCAGAAAAGTATTTTCCACTCATCAAAACCGGAATGGAAGCAAGCTTAAGCAGTGACATTTATCCTGACAGAACTTTTAAAGGTAAAATTTTCAACATCTATCCAACCATTGATGCTGTGACCCGTTCGTTCAACATCGAAATTGCTATCGACAACAGCGAAGGTCTTTTACGTCCGGGTATGTTCAGTCGTGTGAGTCTCGACCTCGACCGCGTTGAAGCGATGTTGCTCCCTGCAATTGCTGTTTTGAAACTTCAGGGATCAAATGACCGCTATCTTTTTACTGAAGTTAATGGACAGGCAAAACGTATCTCTGTGGTCGTAGGACAGCGTTTCAATGATCAGATTGAAGTCATCTCTGATGAACTTAAACGCGGCGATAACATTATCGTAAGCGGACAGGCACGTTTGCTTGATGGAATGAAAGTGGAAGTCATCACAGATAATCAATAACAACTTCAAAATTTGAGTTATGAGTATCTACAAAACAGCAGTCAATAAGCCCATCAGTACTTTCATGGTATTTACAGCCGTGATCGTTATGGGTATCTACTCATTCATGAAAATTCCGATCGACCTTTATCCCGAAATAGATCCGCCTTTCCTTTCTGTAATGACATCCTATGCAGGTGCCAGCGCTGCAGATATTGAGACCAATATCACAAAACGCCTCGAAGATGCATTAAATTCGGTGGATAAGGTAAAGGAAGTGCAATCAACTTCATCGGATAATCTTTCTGTGATTACACTTGAATTCGATTGGGGAGCCAACCTCGATGAAGCCACAAATGAAGTGCGCGATGTTATCGACCGGATTTATGACTATATGCCCGAAGGTGCTGACAGGCCAGGCATCTTCAAATTTAACACCAGCATGATGCCGATTGTTTTCTACGCCATAACAGCCAAAGAAAGCTACCCGGGACTGGATAAACTCCTTGAAGAAAAAATCATTAATCCCCTCAACAGGGTCGAAGGTGTTGGTTCTGTTTCGATGATAGGCGCACCAAAACGTGTTGTTTATGTGGATGCTGACCCCCGCAGACTTGATGCTTATAACATTAGTATTGAACAGATTGGAAATGTAATTGCTGCCGAAAACATGAATATGCCCTCCGGCAATATCAAAATGGGCGAAATGGATTATCAGCTGCGTATTCAGGGTGAATTCAATGAAAGCAGTCAGCTGACAAATCTTGTTGTAGGCAATTTCAATGGAACTCCCGTCTTTTTGCGTGATGTTGCAATCGTAAGAGATTCTTTAAAAGACTTGTCATTGGACGAAAAAATCAATGGTCAAAGGGGGCTTCGAATGTTTGTGATGAAACAATCAGGTGCGAATACAGTCAAAGTTGCCCGTGAAGTCAACAAAAATCTTGAAATACTTAAGAAAAACCTTCCACCGGATGTCGAGATTAACCTGATTATTGACACTTCTTCATTTATCAAGGGATCAATCAAAAACCTGTCAGAAACACTGTTGTGGGCTTTCCTCTTTGTGGTGCTTGTGGTGCTATTTTTCCTCGGAAGATGGAGAGCTACATTTATTATCGGTCTCACGATACCGATTTCGTTGATTGTTTCATTTATTTATCTTTTTCTGACCGGAAATTCGATCAATGTAATCTCTCTCACATCTTTGTCTATCGCCATTGGGATGGTTGTGGATGATGCCATTGTTGTACTCGAAAATATCACAAAACATATCGAACGTGGCAACAGCCCACGTGAAGCCGCAATTTACGCAACCAATGAAGTCTGGCTTTCAGTTATAATTACCACACTGGTCGTGGTGGCAGTATTTTTTCCGCTGACACTCGTTGGTGGTTTAACAGGTGAGATGTTCAATCAACTTGGATGGATCGTTTCAATCACCGTTGTAACTTCCACACTTGCAGCCATTACTCTCACTCCGATGATGGCTTCAAGAATCATGAAATTGCGTGAAAAGAAAATCAAACCGAAAAAATACAGCTATCAGTCAACAATAGAACCACTTTTGAACGGTCTTGATAATCATTATGAATCTCTGCTTCGCTGGTCTTTGAAGCATAAAACGCTCATTATTATCCTGTCTTTAGCGGTTTTTGTGTCTTCATTGATGCTGATGAAATTTGTAGGAACCGATTTCATGCCTCAAACGGATGAATCCCGCATCTCCGTAGCCATTGAGCTTCAAACCGGCACGCGCGTTGAAGAGACAATGAAGATCGCTCGTAAAATGGAGCAGATTGTAAGAGAAAGATACCCTGAAGTGGAAATTATGGCTTCTTCTTCAGGCTCTGATGATGCGGGTAGCATGTTTTCACTTTTCAGCACTGCCGGTTCAAACATTATCAATATGATGATGCGGCTGCAGCATGTAAACGACCGCCAACGCACAGTCTGGGAAATTGCTGATGACATGAGACTTCAAATTGCACAAATTCCGGAAATCATTACTGCTACTGTATCAACCACAGGTGGAGGAATGGGAATGGGTGGAGAAAATACCGTAGATGTCGAAATTTATGGGTTTGATTTTAATACCACCAACAGCCTTGCAGAAGAGATTAAGTTGAAGCTGAGCAAATTACCTGAAGCTACAGATATAACAGTCAGCCGTAAAAATGACAAGCCTGAACTGCAGGTAATCCTTGACAAAGACAAAATTGCATTGCATGGATTGAATACTGCAGTCGTTTCTACAATGATTCGCAATCGCATCAGCGGGACCGTAACATCCCGCTTTAAGGAAGAAGGCGATGAATATGACATTCGCGTCAGACTGGCTGAACAATACAGAAGTTCAATAACCGATCTGGAAGAGCTTACAATTCTGAATCCAATAGGTAAAAAAATCAAGCTCAAAGAAATTGGAAACATTGAAGAATATTGGGGTCCCCCGGCGATTCAACACAAACGCAAGGAGCGTATTGTGACCGTAAAAGCCAAACCAAACGGTGTCTCGCTTGGTGAGTTAGCCCAAAAAGTGAATCTTGTTGTCAATGATGTCAAGGTTCCGCAAGAAGTGCTTATACAGGTTGGCGGCGCCTACGAGGATCAGCAGGAATCCTTTATGGATTTGGCTTTGCTGATGCTGCTGAGCTTAATTCTGGTGTTTATTGTAATGGCATCGCAGTTTGAGTCCTTTACAATGCCTTTCATCATTATGTTCTCTATTCCGTTTGCATTCACCGGAGTGATTCTGGCACTTTTGATTACAGGCACTACTTTGAGTGTTGTGGCTGCTTTAGGAGCCGTTTTACTTATTGGAATTGTTGTGAAAAACGGGATTGTGCTTGTCGACTTCACGAATCTGATGCGCGATCGTGGCATGAAACTTTATGAAGCGATCGTTGTTTCAGGCAGGTCTCGTCTTCGCCCTGTTTTAATGACAGCGCTTACAACCATTCTGGGAATGCTCCCTTTAGCGCTCAGCACCGGCGAAGGCTCCGAAATATGGCGCCCGATGGGGATCACAGTCATTGGTGGTTTGATATTTTCAACCCTTGTTACAATGATTCTTATCCCTGTAATGTATGGAATTCTTGCCAAAAGTGGTGAACGCGACAAGGTGATGAAAATCAGAAAAAAGTTTCAGGTATTGGATTAAGCATGCAAGCAGAACCAAAAATATAGAAATATGAAAGCAGTATATATCGTATTCAATCAGGCACATACAGAGCGTGTTGAGTATATTCTGGACAAACTGAATATCCGCGGTTTCAGTTGGTGGAATGAAGTAAAAGGTCGTGGATCAGTGGATGGTGAACCCCGCATGGGAACGCATACCTGGCCCGAAATGAATTCCGCACTGATGACAATTATTCCGGATGAACAAGTTGAACCCTTGCTCGAAAAAGTAAAAAAAGTCGATGAAATAAACAAAGAAGTCGGCATAAGGGCTTTTGTGTGGGAGATAACAAGAATGGTTTAGAGACAATTTCGAAAGGATTCCTTTTATAGAAGCACTTGAAAATTATATATAAGAGTTTTGAAACTAGTTATTCAGGATTAGTAATTGAAAATCATTCAGACAATATTTTGTCCGGATGACTTTCTTCAAATTCATACAAAGTTCAGAAACGGACAATTTCATTTATTCTAAAAAGAAATGCTAAGTCAAATTTGAAAAATTTTTACGCAAAAAAAACTACATCGTTGAACAAAAACAATCATAAAAGCATTATTAGGACAAAGAATATGTTCAAATGACGACAATAAATAAATCAAATCCTGTTTTGGTTACCGGAGCCACTGGCTATGTTGCAGGCTGGATCGTAAAAAAACTGCTTGATGAAGGATTTACGGTGCATGCGGCTGTAAGAAATCCAATCAATAAGGATTCAGTATCTCATCTTATTCAACTTGCTGAGAAATCAAAAGGTAGTTTAAAGTTTTTCAAAGCTGACCTGCTCGATGAAGGAGCTTATGACAATGCTATGAAAGGCTGTGAACTTGTTTTTCACACTGCATCGCCATTTATCAATAAAGTGAATAACCCACAACGCGATCTGGTCGATCCCGCTTTGCTGGGCACATCAAACGTACTTGAATCGGCCAACCGGATTGAGACAGTAAAGCGCGTTGTTTTGACGAGCAGCGTGGCTGCTATCATTGGTGATGCTGTCGATTGTCAACGTTATCCCGGTGGAATAGCAACCGAAGAACAATGGAATTTCAGCTCTACAATTGATCATCAGCCCTACTCCTACTCTAAAACCTTAGCCGAGCGCAAAGCATGGGAAATAGCCGGCAAACAAAAACGCTGGGATTTGGTCGTAATAAATCCATCGCTTGTGATTGGCCCCGGCATCAAGCCGGCTTTCAATTCCGAAAGCTTCAGAATCATCAAACAGCTTGGTGATGGCACAAGTCGTCTTGGAGTGCCTTCATTCAGTATCGGGGTTGTGGATGTCCGCGACCTTTCAGAAGCCCATTATGACGCTGGTTTTTTGCCTGAAGCCAACGGACGTCACATCATTTCAGCGCAGGAAACAAGTTTGTTGTCGCTTTCGCAAATGCTTTCAGCTCATTTTGGCAACGATTTCCATTTCGCCAAAGGAAAACTTCCCCGGTTAATGGTCTTGCTGATGGCACCTTTGGCAGGTTTCAAAAGAAAAATGATCAAACGAAATATAGGATATCCGTGGAGAGCCGACAACAGCAAAGGGATCAAAGTGCTTGGAATGAAATATCGTCCCATTGAAAAATCCATCACCGATATGTTTCAGCAGATGATCGACAGCGGCCTTGTAAAAGATAAAAGAAAGAAGATTTAAAGCATTGACTAAGAAGGTTTTTAAAAAACCAAAATTAAATATTATGCACTTTTGACTGCTATTTTATGTAGTAAGCAAAGGTCAATTTTGAGTTTGTTGAACTGCAGTTTATGATTTTTCCAATGCTTTCGCCTTTGGAAATGAGCAGCATGTCATGCATTTCGATGAAGTCAATCCTGTTTGCAAATGAAGTTCTTAACTTCTCTATTGATGAAATTAACTGTTCGTCGCACCAGAAATCTGCAACAACCTCAAAACGGTAGCCCTCCGTATTGGATGCTTTGGTTTTAATTCTCAAAGGCCTTCCATCGAGCCTCTTACTCACCGGAATCATCGAAGGCCAATCTAATGAATCAGGTTTTAGGGCTGGAATTCCAGAGTCAACCGCCATTTTTTCGAGCAAAGACTTCTGTTTGGATGCATTGCTGCTCAGGCCAAGTGTGGCGTCAAGCTCAGGCAGATAAATCAAAAGCATCGACATAATGTTGTTTTCTATGTAAACTGCTTCAAAACCATCGAAAAAATATCTTTCCCCGGATCTTTCAAACGCTTCAAAAACTTCTCCTTTGCCAAGCTTCAACATCAGCATTCTGCTTGTGGAATCAGAAAAAACAGCTTCATAACGATCACCCTCATCATGTATTGACACTATTTTTCCAAAATCAGACAAAGATTCTTTTTCAAGTTCAACACAAAAGGCATCAAACGAAAGATAGAGTCCCTGTCCAAAGCCTGAAGCAATCAACATAAAAAAAGAAATCGTAAACAGAAGTTGTTTCATAAATATAACTGCTCAATTCAAAAAAACATGCTCTTCTTTGATGGGTAAACGGTTTTTGATGTTTACAATTCAGATAGATTCATGTCGATTACCAACCCAGAAGTATTCCTGCTCCACCAACGAGAAACGCTACCAAAATGTTTACAATTTTCACTGCAACGAAGCTTTTCTGGGATTCAGCAAGCAAAGGCAAGGTTCCATGTCCATCCTGAACGATTGAACTTGCCAGCAAAATACTGAATGGCAATGCACCCTGAGCAAAAAGCATGACAAAAATATAATGTGGCCCGGACTCCGGAATAATCCCTATCAGCAATGCCAGCCCCAGAACGATCCATAAATTTGCTGTTATCCAACCCGAAAGATTGACATATTGATTGACGAAATAGATGGCAATCAATACCCCCAAAGTCCACAGGAATATTTTATAAAAATGTTTTTTGATGATATGATGCCAGATATGCTCGTGCAAAAAATGCTCGTTCGCAATAGAAACAATAAAAAGAAGAATTACAAAAAGTCCAATAAGACTGATTCTGATCCAGTCGGCTTCCGTGTGATCATGACCATGGTCGTGGCCGTGGTCATGTCCTGCATGGCTGTGAGAATGAATTTCTGTTTCTCCTCCCATCAAGGTATTCAGATGGTGGCTTCCGTCAATAATTCCTGTGAAAAGCATAAAAAGCAATCCAAGGATACCCGCGATCAATAAAGCTCTGGTAAAACTTAAATTTTTGAAATTACTGACCAAAGTAGCGGGGCGCACAGGAGCACATTCTTCATCGCGTCCGTGCAATGGTAATTCTACGTGGCCTTTGAGTCCGATAAAACGATTTTTAACAGTAAAATGAATAATAAAACCTGAAATGACAGCAATTACGAACAGTATAATATTGAGCTTAAGTGCAGTAGCGGGAAACACAGAAAACATCAGAAAAGCTTCATCGCCGGAAGTTGCTATCATTGTTGCAACGAGTGCAGGGAACATGACAACACGGTGTACATAAAGTGAAACCATTGTGTATGACCCCAGACAGCCGGGAATTATTCCCATAAGTGAACCTAAAATAATCTGCATAAACGGTGACCGCTGAATGCTTTCTGTCCAGATTCCACGGGTTTGAATATTTATATATTCAATTACCATCATCATGCCCATCACAAAAGTGGTAATAATGAGCGTTTGTTGTAGCATTACTGCAATCATCGGATTAATTTATTCGGTTAAAAAGTATGCAAAGATGCGAAAATACAGGCCAAAAAACCGTCAGTACGAAAAGATTTTTATCCTCACCTCCACAATGAAAACTAGAGAAATTAACGTAACTTATTATGAATAAATTACATAACTAATTTCCAATCGGATGGTAAGCTGCACGATTTATATCGTCAACGCTTTTGAGTGTTTTCTCGGGTTTGAGATATTTTGCGAGATGGGCATAAATCTTTAAGCGGGCTTTCTTGGCAACAGGCGTATCCATCCGATCGAAAGAATGCCCGCCGGGAGCGTCCTGATAAATTTCGTAGTCAAACTTTTTTCCTTCTGCTTTCAATGATTTGATGAGGTGTTCCACCTCTAAAACATTCACATCATCATCATTGGTATTGGTGTGAATCAAAAGTGGTGTCTTAAGTTTGTGGGCGTGCCAGGCTGGTGAACGGCGACGGTATTCGGCAATATTGTCGTGCGCCGAAGATCCGATATGGTAGTCAGCCTCAAACAAATCGCGGTAATATTGTTTCATATAACCCATTCTTGCAACAAGATCGCTTACCGGAACGCCGGCATAGGCCACCTGATAGGCTTCAGGATATTCAAAAATATTAAAAAGTGTGATCATCCCGCCATGACTCCAACCCATGATACCGACCCTGTTTTTATCAACAAACTCATAGTTTTCGACCATATAGTTTCGTGCCGCAAAAACATCCTCATTTTCGAGGCCGCCATAATCAATCTGTTTATAGAAACCTTCGCCATAGCCTGTGCTGCCGCGGTATTCAGGTGCAGCCACGATGTATTGCTGCGCCAGCAGTTCTCGGATTATATGGGTGTAATAAGTGGTGAAATCTGCATGAACTCCACCATGTGGCAGCACAATAAGCGGATACTTTTTTGAAAGGTCAATGCCTTTGGGAACAAAAACGTAATTCCAGAATTTCACAGGATTATTGGCGCCCATTGCATCCGGATTCGGAATATTTGCCGGCGGTGGTCCATAGATGTACACCTTGTCAATGAAGGCCATATCGCCAACTTTCTGATACCATAAAAGGTCATCAATTTGTTTTTGCAACACATCAAGCCGATGCTTCAATGTATTGTTCAACTTACTTACGTCATCCTTTTCCTGCGCAACAATCGAAAAATTGGAGCTTGCCAGAAGAATTGTAGCTAAGACTAAAATACGGCCAATGGTTTTCATATCCGGGTAATTTGTGTTTGACAAAAATAAACTTTTAGCCTGTTAATACTGACAGAATATTTCAACAATAAGAGTCATTTACCGAATCGAAGTTGATAATAAAGCTGGGGTTGTAAATAATTTCATTTCTGAACAAGGCACTTTGAAATGAAATACATTCATTTTAAATCAGTTAATCCATTATATATTCACTTACAAAATTAGTTTTAGCCGAATAAAATAGACATCAGAAAAACTCGTTTAATAAAAACTTGCAGATGCAACCAAAAGAAAGACTCAACACATCTCAACACAGACACATGACATACTCAGAAAGCATTTCAATGAAAAAGCACATCTTTACAAGGGCACAGAAGAAAAAGGAAGAAATTGCCAATACAATCTCCCACGCAGTCGGCATCCCGGTTTCAATTGCTGCAATCACGCTGATGGTAGTTTTCAGCGCTATATACGGGGATGTATGGCACATCGTAAGTTACAGCATTTTCGGTGCTTCAATGCTGACACTTTATATCGCTTCAACAATATTTCACGGCGTTTCCAATCCGAGAACAAAATATTTTCTTAACAAATTTGATCACTCAGCAATTTACGTTTTGATCGCCGGTTCATACACGCCAGTTGCGCTAACAGCCTTACGCGGCCCTATAGGTTGGGTACTTTTTGGACTTGTCTGGTCAATGGCAATTGGTGGAATTGTCTATAAAATCTGGTTCTACAGTCCAAAATACAGAAAGGTTTCAACATGGCTTTATATCGGGATGGGCTGGCTGGTGATAATCGTTATCGGACCTGTGATCGAAAAACTTCCTTCTCATTCGCTATGGCTGCTGCTTGCTGGTGGAATCAGCTACACCGGAGGTGCTCTTTTCTATCTCAAAAAAGGAAGAAAATTGTTTCATTTTATCTTTCACCTTTTTGTGCTTGCAGGCAGTATCCTGCATTTTCTGGCATTTTTATTCATGTTGCCATTGTGGGATTAGTTTTATTGTATCTGATTCAGGATAAATATTTTAAGGCATTTGTAAAATGAATTCAACAGACAGCAATGAAGTCGTTCTACCTGAATTAATCAGAATTTACAATACCTCTGATATCGATTTTGAAGCCATTTCTGCTTTATACATCTCTGCTTTTCCAGAGGATGAAAGAAGGTCAGTCGATGTCCTGAAAAAGATGATCAACCAGCAGCCGGAAATGGTTTTTTACACAATAATCCTGAATGATTTATTTGCAGGCTTTTTGATTTTGTGGCAATTTGAAAAATTCTTCTATATCGAGCATCTGGCCATCAATGACAAACAGAGAAGCTTTGGTCTGGGTAAAAAAGTTATTGAATCAATAAAACAAATATTTCCTGGCATTATTCTACTTGAAGTTGAGCCACCATTGGATGAATTGTCCGTTAGAAGGGTTCGTTTTTACGAACGCTCAGGTTATAAAACGGTGCTTAAAAAATATATGCAGCCGCCTTACGACAAAAACAAAAAGCCAATCCCAATGTGGGTTCTGAGCAATGATGAACAGATTTCAGACTCAGATCTTAAAGAATATCTGACAACCATCAGACTAAAAGTATACGAGCTCCCTTCAGGAATGTTTTGATTTTCTGATCATTTTCAATGCCTCATGTTTTTTGAGTATTCAAATACCTATTTGTGGGTATGTTCTCGCATTATTGGTTGAAATAAGTTTGCACCATGAAACTAATAATGGCCTGACAATGAAAACCACACTACTGTCTTTACTTTTTGCACTTTCCTTTCCCTTTCTTTCGTTCGCTTCGGAGGACTTCGACAGAATTGGCACCCTGCACGGAACAGTTACAAACAAAGGCGAAAAACTGCCTTACATAACCGTTTATGCCAAAGGGACTACCACAGGCACTTCCACAGATTCTGAGGGTCGTTATGCCTTGAACCTGAAACCGGGTAATCATATCATCCGTGTTCAGGGCATTGGCTTCAAAACCACAGAAATTCCTGTGACGCTTGCAGGAAGCGAAAATATTGAAATAGATTTTAACCTCGATCAGGAAGTTCTTTTGATGGAGCAAGTGGTTGTAACTGGCAGTCGGATAGGCCTTTTGCGCTATCTGCCTGGCTCGGCCAGCAGTATTAAAGCTGCCGAAATACACAGGACAAGTCCAGTAAGCAGCAATGAAATTTTTCAGCAGGTTTCGGGTCTTCATACCGTTGAAGAAGAAGGTGCCGGACTCAGAGCCAATATTGGCATCAGAGGCCTCGATCCCGACAAAAGTCGCAATGTGCTTATTCTGGAAGATGGAATTCCGGTTGCTTTAGGCCCATATGGCGAACCTGAAATGTACTATACACCTTCTATCGACCGGATGCAGGGTGTTGAAATTCTGAAAGGCAACGGCCAGATTCGTTTTGGTCCGCAAACTATTGGCGGTGTAATCAATTACATCACAGCAGATCCACCTGCAGAAAGCGAGGGCCTTGTTCAGATTCGGGGCGGTCAGGGTGGATTTTTCACCGGTCTGTTTCAATATGGTTCAAGTTTTGGAAACACAGGTTACACCTTTAATTACCTGCGCAAACAAGCCGATGATCTCGGCCCTACAAGCTTCCGGCTCGATGACCTGAACGGCAAAATTAAGATCAAAGCCGGAATTCGCTCAACTGTAAACCTCAAATGGAGTGTTTACAATGAGCAATCCAATGCAACCTATGTTGGTATTACCCAGCCGATGTTTGATCAGGGAGGACAGGATTTTGTCAGAATCGCCCCCAACGATCATCTGGATGTAAGGCGCTATGCGTTCAGCGCTACGCACGACTATTTCATCAATGAAAAATTCTCCCTTTCAACAATCGCATACGGCTATACCACCACACGCAACTGGATGCGGCAGGATTTTACGCACAACGCAACAGCATCTAATCTCACCGGCGAAATGTTCGGCGATCCAACGCTGCCAGAAGGAGCCATCTATATGCGCAACAGCACCGGAAACAGAAACAGACAGTTTGAAGTTGCAGGGATTGAACCCCGGCTGAAAGTTCTTTACAATCTGGGCAACACGACAAACCAGCTGGATGCCGGCCTGAGATTTCATTACGAAAGGGCCTTCGAACAGCGTGTGAATGGAAAAACTGCAGATGCACTATCAGGAGATTTACGTGATGATGAAATCAGAACAGGAAATGCCTTCAGTGCTTATGCACAAAACAAAATGATGCTCAGCGAAAAGCTTACTTTCACCTACGGCATCAGGATGGAGTCGCTGGATTACGACAGAATGATTCTTCGCACAGCCGGAAAAGATTCAACAATTCAGGCACGTTCAGCTTTTACAGATTTCATTCCGGGCTTGGGTCTGAACTATAATTTTTCAGATGAACTGGGCATCTATGCTGGTATTCACCGCGGATTTGCCCCTCCACGAATCAAGGATGCCATCAGCAACGATGGACAGGATATGCAACTGGAAGCCGAAAAAAGCTGGAATGCCGAACTGGGCTCCCGACTACAGATCAATGAAATATTTGAGACAGAATTCACCCTTTTCTATATGGATTTCTCCAATCAGGTGATTCCGGTTTCAGAATCCTCCGGCGGCGCCGGCAGTGGTTTCATCAATGGTGGCGAAACAAAACATATGGGTGCAGAAATGAATTTCAGACTGAATTTCGATAGCTTTCTACCCGAAAACTACAAGCTGAATCTGAGCTTCAATGCCACTTTTGTCGACTCAAAATTCAGCAGTGATCGTTTTGTAATTGAAAAAATTAAACGCACAGAAGGCAGGGACACCACTTTTATCAACATATCAGGAAACAGAACGCCCTACGCGCCAAAAATCCTGACAAACGGGTTTCTGACTTTTGAAACGCCTGCCGGTATTGGTCTGCAACTACAGTTAAGCTATACAGGACAACAGTTTACTGACGTTTTGAACACCATTGATGTGAACGAATATTTAACACTAGCTGCACTTCAACCCGAATTTCGTTATGAACAGGCAACGGCAAGCGGAAGAATCGGCGAACTTCCCTCCTACCTGCTGGCGCACGCAACAGTTTGGTACAACATTCCAAAAACGGGCTTCGAACTTAGTGCAAGTGTAAAAAACATTTTCAACGAACGTTATATTGTTTCGCGCCGCCCGCAGGGAATCAGGGTTGGATTGCCAAGGTTCTTCAACGCAGGTGTTGTTTATAGATTCTAGTTCAGTTGAGTTTAATAAAACAAAGGATACATTAAGCCAAATAACAAAATACAAACCTGATAAACGAAGGTGAAATGTGACTTGATATGGTCTTTGTTTCACCTTCTTTTAAAATCTTAAACAAGAATTACAGTACTTAATTATTAATATAACAAACTATGAGTGAATTAATTGACAACTCTTCAGAAAGAAAAATCAAGCTTAAAGCGCTTATCCTGAGGCTACACAATGGCGCTTCGGAAAGCGAAGTGCGACAAGAACTGATGGAAACCCTCAGCGGAATACCTTATGGCGAAGTCGTGGAAATAGAACAGGAACTGATCAGCGAAGGCCTGCCGGAAGAAGAAATTCTCCGCCTTTGCGATTCTCACTCTGCAGTAATGCAGGGAAATGTAGATTTGAGCAATGCAAAAGAAACTGCGGACGGCCACCCTGTTGATGTGATGATCAACGAAAATACAGCGCTAAAGAAAGTTACTGCCCAAGTCAGAGAATTACTGCATGAAATTGAAAAAGATGACTCAATTGTTTTGGAGGATAAAATACTCCAGTTGAGAGGTTTGTTCAACAGTCTTTTTGATGTTGACAAACATTATCAACGAAAGGAATACCTGCTTTTTCCTTTCCTTGAAAAAGTCGGAATCAAAGGTCCTCCAAAGGTGATGTGGGGCAAACACGACGAAATCAGAGCACTTATAAAAGGCGGTATGGAGGTGCTAAAAATGGAAAACATCAGTAAAGACGACCTTCTTGCAGCAGCGGATATAGTGCTCAGACCAGCACTTTTTGGTATCGATGACATGACCATCAAAGAAGAAGAATTCTTATTTCCGATGTCGCTCGACAGACTGACAGAGGCTGAATGGTTTCAGATTCATCAGCAGACGCCCGAAATTGGTTTTTGTCTTTATGACCCACCACAAAACTGGAAACCGCTTTGGGCTATCGATGAAAATATCAATGATGCACAAAAAGCAGGTGGAAACATACAGCTTCCAACAGGCAGTTTTACCGTTGAAGAGCTTTTGAGCATCCTCAACACCCTGCCCATCGACATGACTTTTGTGGATAAAGATGATAAAGTCAAATACTTTTCTCAGAGTGCCGACCGTATTTTCCAGCGCAGCCGTGCCATTCTCAACCGTGACGTAAGACATTGTCATCCACCGTCGAGCGCACACATAGTTGACAAAATTGTAGATGACTTCAAAACCGGAAAAGCCAGCCGCGCGCCATTCTGGATCAACAAGGGTGGCAAGTTTGTCCATATCGAGTATTTTGCCCTTCGCAACGAAAATGGCGATTATCTGGGCACACTCGAAGTGTCGCACGACCTTTCGGGCTACCGCGCTCTGGAAGGTGAACAAAGAATTCTATCCTATTCAAAATAACATTGCCATGAAAGAAAAACTCATCATAAGTCCCAAAACAAAGGTGCTTCAGCTCCTCGAAACCTATCCTGCACTCGAAGAAGTGTTGATTTCCAATGTTCCGGCATTCAAAAAACTCAAAAATCCTGTTCTGCGAAAAACCGTTGCAAGCATTGCCACACTTCAGCAGGCAGCAGCTGTTGGAAGCATCAAGGTTGAAGATCTGATCAATTTACTGCGAAAGGAAATCGGACAGGATTTGTTTGAAGAAAGCATCAGGTCAGGCGTCTCAGTTGATCAGCCTGCATGGTTTAGCGAAAAACTGATTGTAAAAGAACTCGATGCCAAGCCAATGCTTGCTGTTGGTGAACACCCGGTAGCCCAGGTAATGGAAGACCTTAAAGGCTTGAAAACAAATGAAATCTATACTTTGAAAGCGCCATTTATTCCAGCTCCCCTGATCGATAAAGCAACAAGTCTGCAATTTGAACATTGGCTTGTAAAAGAAGCTGAAGATTCGTTTTTGGTATATTTCTGCAAGCCTGAGTAATTTAATTGTTCATAAGTTAATGCGTTCCTTCTAAGGCCTTTGAAGCGCTTAAAAGGAACGCATTTTTTATTAGTGTTTTTTGAAAAAGGCACGTTCTATTGGATTTCTGGAAGTTTAAGCAATATTATATAAAATGCGCAAGGATCTGGTAGATAATGGGTAAAAAACCATGTATCAGATATTTCGGTGCGCTGCACCTTAAAACACTTCACCGGATAAAATCTATAGATATTACCGGTGCGCTGCACCTCAAAACTGAGTCACAGCGCGGTGATAATCTTTGCAGGAAAATTAAACAGAATTGAAAGGAGAGGTGCAGCGCACCGAAATATCACATTCTGAGTTTTTCAGCAAGCCCGAATTCTCAAAACTGAAAGTTGTATTCACTCACAAAAATCAACGAAATACAGCCTTATATCTTGCTCCGGCAATGACATCTTCTTTTGTCCAGAGCTCTTTGTAATACTCGTTTTTGAGAAACATCTCAGCTTGATTGCCATAATATCTGCTGGCCGGAATCCCTGAAATGCCCGTTGGGATTATGACATAGGATTCTTCCCAATTGGCTGGATTATAAATATGGCGCTGTGAGGCTCCATGAATTGCATTAAAGGACTGATGAATTGGATAAGCCATCGGATTGACTGTATGAAAACTGCCACCAACCGGGAATGGCCCTTTGTTGAATCCGAAAATTTTATCAAGCATTTCAACCTTGCCCATAGGATGCCTTAGCGTGAGTTGATGCAGATTTCCCCATTTCCAGGCATCGGGTTCATTTCCGTAGTTTTCTTCGAGTGATTTCACTGCCCGTCTGAAACTTAAAAGCACGATATCTTCGAGACTTTCCGGTTCAGGTGTTTGAATATCATCGATCCAGCCCGAAGTCGGATTTCTCCACATATGTTCAAAGAAATGTCGTAAAAGTCCGCTTCCCAGTTCTTTGAATTGTTTCTCCCCTAATTCGTCAATCATTACAGTTTGAAGAAAAGTAATATAGAATTTCTCAAAAACTGTTGTTGCCACACTTTCTTTATCCAAAATCAAATTCCATGAAGTCAATAATTCTAGTGCCTTCAGTTCGTTTGCAGAAAGCGAATCTGAAGCTTTTAGGATGGCAGTGATTTTATCGCGGTAATCCGCCGCAAAAGCAGACTGCTGATCCGATTGCATCTGCATGAAATCCAATGGGCTATAGGTATCTTTCTCATTCAGCATTGTACGTATGCGGTCGATACGGGCACTGAAATCAAACCAGTATCCAATATAATATGGGTAATCTTCACCAATAGTTTTGTTGTTTGCCGACGAAACCTGACCTTCGGCCGGATTGAAGGTAAAAGGCATCTCCTCAAAGGGCACAAATCCTTTCCAATCAGTTGAATCGGTATGCCCAGGATTTAGATATATGGCATTTTCCACATTTCTTAAAGCGACGCTTCCGGTCGATTGCATGCCGATATTTCCATGCACATCTGCATAAACAATATTCTGACTTATCGCATTCATTGTGCTGAGGGCATCGCGAAATTCCTCCCAGTTCTCCGCCCTGTTTAAAAGGTACATACTACGCAGTTCGTTGCTGAATTCATTGCCGATCCATCGCATTGAAACGACTTCATTTTCCATTTTTTTAAAGCCTGAAACGATTGGCCCTCTGTGGGTAAAGCGATTTTCCCTGAAAATTGTATCGCCTTCCTTTGTCAGAATTCTTTCATTTTTTACTTCCACAGCCAGCCATTCGTCATTGAATAAATATTTATCGGGATCGTCAGGATGAAGGGTTTCGGAATAGAAATCCATTTCGTCGATAGTGAGATTTGTCATTCCCCAGGCAATAGATTCATTGTGTCCGTTGATAATAATCGGAGCGCCGGGCAGTGCCACACCTGTAACATTCAACTTTCCTTCAATCACCTGATGCATCTGATACCATATACCGGGAAGTCCAAATCCAAGATGCATATCGTTGGCCATCAATGGTTTGCCTGTACTGCTTTTACTGCCGGAAACAGCCCAGTTGTTGCTGGCACTGAAAACTTCCAGACCCATATCAAGCAGTTTGCTATTTCCATCGAGCAACGAAAACACCTCAGCCGGAGATTCAGCATTCATGTGCACATAAGATTTAAGTGATTCCTGATCCGGGTACAATTGGGCCAGTTTTTCCGAATCCAGCTGCTGTCTTAATTTGTGTAGAACAATTTCATTTTGCCATGAACCCGCCAGATCCCATGCCATATAACCAATCAGGTTTAAAGTGTGAAAAGGCTGCCATGGCTCAGGTTTATAGCCCAGAATGATAAATTCGGGTGGAAGTTTCCTTCCTTGTTTTTCAATATAATGATTCACTCCGGCAGCAAAAGCTTCCAAACATTCAAGATAAATTTTATCAGAGTTTTTCAGCACCCTTTCCGACTTATCCGACATTCGCAAGGCACGCAGCAATTGGTCCGTATCTGCCATGTCTTTTCCGAAAATTTCGGACAAACGACCCAATGTTACCCTTCGCAAAAGATCCATCTGCCAAAGCCTGTCCTGTGCCATCAGATAGCCTGTCACCATATAAAGATCATGCTCATTTTTTGCATAAATATGCGGTGCAGCCCTTTCATCGCGAAAAACCTGTACTTCATCCATAAGGCCGGTAAGTTCAATATTTTTATTGTAGTCAGGCAATGCCATTCTGGAAACAAAATTGACTCCCAGATAGGCGATGAAAGCCAGGATTGCAAGGATGCTCAATGTCCACAGCAAAATTTTCTTTATTAATTTCATCTCAATGTTGTTTAGGTTATTAAGACAAAGATAAATGATTGATTGATAATCATTCATTTTCTATTGTGAAGTTTTAACAAAAATATCTCCGGTATGATATCCAAAAAATGAAAAACTATGTCTGAATAAGAGGACTCAACTATGCTGTCATTTACCTTTCGTCATGAAAATGCTACCTTTCAATAAACCGATCGGCCTTTTCGTGAAATGCCTTTGGAAAACATAAGCAAGCTTCGTACATTTGTGAACATGAAAACATACAACGCCATCATCATCGACGACGAATACCACATCAGGGAAGCAATGCGGATTCTACTTGATCAAAACTGTCCTGAGGTCAGACTATGTGGTATCGCAGCTTCTGCCGAAGAAGGGAGAGCACTTTTACACAACAATGCAATTGATCTGATTTTTCTCGACATCTCTATGCCACGTGAGGATGGTTTTGATTTTCTAAACAGCATTTCTGCCGCTGATTATGCAGTTATTTTTGTAACAGCATTTCAGGAATTTGCACTCAAAGCCCTCAAAGCCAATGCTGTGGATTATATCCTAAAGCCTGTCAACTCCAACGAATTGAAAGAAGCGGTAGAAAAAGCTATTGAATACCTTGAAATGCGTAAAAGCAACAGCAAAGCAATGCATGTATACAATGACTCCATTTCAAATCTTACAGAACAAATAAAGACGCAAAAGCCTTGTGTTGAGAAAATTACTGTGCCTGAGCAGTTTGGTTTCCGCATTGTTAAAGTAATTGAAATCATGTATTTACAGGCCGACAGCAATTATACTATTTTGCATTTTTCGGGACTGAACAAAATTGTAGCCACCCGTTCGCTCAGCGATTTTGAAAAAATTCTTGATGGCCCTGATTTTTTCAGAATCCATAAATCAACGCTGATAAATCTTCGCTTTCTGAATGCCTATTCCAGTTATCAGGGCAACTTTGCCGAGCTCACTGACGGGACCAGGCTCAGCATTTCGCGCAGAAAAGTGCAGGAATTCAAAGATGCCGTCGCCCATATTTCAAAACTCGTCGAATAGCGTGCGCGGCATACTCCTGATATCATTTTTGATGATGTGTCTGCTTGCACACATCCCTGTTCAGGGGCAAAATCCTTATATCAAACATTATACAGTCAACGATGGTTTGCCTTCCAACAAGGTGTACAATGTGTTTCAGGACAGCCGGAAGTTCATTTGGTTTGCCACCGATGCCGGTGCGGTGCGCTTCGACGGAACCAATTTTAAAACTTACACCACTGCCGATGGACTTCCCAACAGTGAAATCATCCGCATTGAAGAAGACACCAAGGGTCGTTTATGGCTGTTTCATCTGAATGGTATGTTCAGTTTCATTTACAAAGACCGCTTATTTACAGCGCGTGAAGAAGCTTTTCTCGACAGCCTGAGCAACAATATGTACTTCCGTAGGATGTATGAAGACGAAAAAGGAAGTCTTTATTTTTACAGCAATATAAATCGGGAAATATTCGTACTTGAGCCAGACAACGAGGTGTTAAAATATCAGCTGAAGAAAAAACTCGTATTTATTCCACATCTCAATAATTATGGAAATGCACACACCATTTTCAGGTTAACAAAGCATGAGGGCGATTTCTGGCTTTCCCTTAAAGGTGGTTTACACAAAACGAAGTCTTTTGCAGATTCACTGATTCCCGTTCAGACAGCATTGTTTTATGAAAGGGCATTTAATCAAAAAAATGGCAGCTTTTTTCTTGATGCCTACAACACCAAGCTGAATGTATTCAAGTTGTATAAATACAATGAGTTCAACCTGATCGACAGTTTGTATTTTGATATGCGAAAGCCAGACGAAGTCATTACCGATGTCTACGAAGACAAGGCAGGGAATATCTGGCTATCATCCTATTTTACCGGTATTTACATCTACAAACACGGGCAATTAATTCAGAATTTTGACATTGGAGAAGCACAAAACATTTTTGAAGACCATGAAGGAAATATCTGGATCGCATCGCTCGGAAACGGTGTTTATCGTATGCATCCTTCCATCCTGGCGCACCAGCATATTCATTCAAATGAGTTTTCAGGCAGGGGTATTAAAACCATAGCAACATCAAAGGATAGCAGCCTTTGGCTCAGCGATGGCAGCTATACCTATAAACTTCAAAAAAACATTCTCCAACGATCTACCAGGCCTTTGTCCGAAGGAGGAATCAATCAGATTGCCCTCCTTGAAAATGGGCTGATAATCCTGAACGAGCCCAATCAGACCTTGAAAATCTATCAACTGAAAAACCAAAATAATAACGAATTAGACCTTCATCTGTACTCGAAAATTGACATCCCAATCAAGAAATTTGCCATTGCTCTTGACAACAAAAGCTTTACTGCATCAGATAACTTCATGCTGTATTTGCATCAAATGGAAAAACCAGTATCTTTCATTCCAAGAATGAATTCCGATATGTTTACTTCTGTATTTTATAATGCTGAGGGGCAATTATTTGCTGCAGGAAAATCCATCTTCCTGGTGAAAAACGATTCACTTATCCCTTTCAAGCCTTTGGAGCAGCTTTTTGGTAAAACTATCCGTCAACACCTTAATCTCGATAATGAAACACAGCTATTCAATATTAGTGGTGATTCCCTTTGGCTGTTTCGTGCAGACAGCTTGCATTCGCTTACTGCCCTTTTTGAGCGAAATATCCCTTCACAGATCAAATCGATGTGCTATGACGGAAAATCAGGTCTGTTCATGGCAAGCAACAGTCATATTTATTGGAGTCCAAACCCGATGGACGCCTTGCGTGGCTTAACCGTTGGTCTCAATACGCTTGATGTACGGTTTAACAACATTTACCAAATTGACATTCAAAACGAAAACCTGATTATTGCAAGCGAAGACGGCCTTACCCGCATACCTCCGGAAAAACTGATGAACCAGACTATCAAAAAGCCTATCGCCTATTTCAGTCAGATCTATTTGAACGATGCTCCACTAAAATACGGCCTAGACACTAGCATTGTCAGGGGCAGACACAGCTTCAGCTTTGCGCTGAGCAGCATTCATTATTCGCCAGAAAAAGCTTTCTATGCTTATATGTTGGAAGGAAAAGATACCAGCTGGACCTTACAACAAAGCAGTAATATTGTTTATCAGGATCTCAGACCAGGAAAGTATACTTTTAAATTTAAAGCCAGGCTCCAAGATAGCGATTGGAGCGACGAATTACAGCATTTTATCGACGTAAAACCTACGCTTGTAAAGCATCCGTTGTTTTTTGTCATTTTGGTCAGCATTACCGTTGCATTGCTTGTAACATTCATATTACGCCGAAAGAATAAACTTCATAGGGAGCAGGAAACAGCCCACCAATTGGTTTTGCTAGAGCAAAAAGCCCTCCAATCCATGATGAATCCGCACTTCATTTTCAATGCATTGGGGTCGATACAAAGCTATATCCTGAAAAACAATGCCGCTGATGCCGGCTTGTATTTGTCGCAGTTTGCCCGTCTGATCCGCCAAAACCTGAATGCAATTAAAACAAGCATGATATCTTTGGATGAAGAAGTTGACCGTCTTCGCAACTACCTTGATCTGGAAAGACTACGGATGAACAACCGTTTCAGTTTCATCATCGACATCGGTGAAGAAATTGAAGAAGATGTACTGATTCCTACCATGATTTTACAGCCAATAGTTGAAAATGCCATCTGGCACGGACTTGCAACACTCGAAGAAAACGGGCTTATCAACATCTTTTTCACTAAATTCACTGATAAAACTATGCGTATTGTGATCGAGGACAACGGCATTGGAACTGAGCAGGCCGCACTGCAAACCAAAAGAAAAGACACCCACCTTCAGATAGGTATGAACCTCACCCTCAAACGTCTGGAGCTGATCGGCAAAAAACTGAATGTCAAAACCAGTATCACCACTTCTGACATACATCCGGGCAACCCCTACCCCGGAACAAAAGTAGAAATCATTGTACCCTACGTTTTCGAAGCAGCCGAGTTCGAAGAAAACAAATAGAAGCTTCCGTTAACAGGAGAGAATTGGTCGTTTGCGCACTGTATGCTACCACTGGCTCAATTGGTCTGTTATTCATGATTGTGAGTATTATTTTTGTTAAAATAGTCAGTCTGCGATAAAAAATTGAATTATTATGAAAACCTTAAAGTCAGTCCTCACGGTAATTTTCTGCTGCATTTTCGCTGCTCTTTTTGCCCAGCAAAATAGTGAAAGTTTTAACGTAAAAAGAGGTGAAAGACCGCCTGTTGATTTGCGCTTAGTGCCATTGGAAGCTATGGAGTCCGGTGTGCTGCTGATTAAGTTTTCTGAAAAGCATGAAAAGCATTTGGAGGGCGATCCCATTGAAAAAAATCGGAATGGGAATATTACATTTGGAATTTTGAATGTAGATGCCCTTTGCGAACAATTCAGTGTTAAAGATGCAAACCGTTTATTTTCAATCATCGAATCCAAAAATGGCTTTACAGAAAGACACAAGGCCTGGGGATTTCATTTATGGTATAAATTAGCGATTGACGAAAAAACAGATGTCATAGCTTTGGTTGAGGAATTCAGTAAGCTTCCGGAAATTGAGACAGCCGAACCGGAATATAAGAAAGCACCAGTCTGGAGATCAGAAAACATAATAAATAATCCTGACAATGATAAAACAATTCCAGACAGCAAGTGGACACCCAATGACCCTATGTTCAATCAGCAATGGCACTACCACAATACCGGACAAAACGGCGGGCAGCCCGGAGCAGATATTGACTTATTAAATGCCTGGGACATTGAAAAAGGCAATCCGAATGTGATTGTAGCAATTATTGATGACGGTATTGATTTCAACCACCCTGATCTGGCAGCCAATATGTGGGCGGGCATAGGTTATAATTTTGTGGATAATAACTCAACTATTGTACCTGGCATGCATGGCACACATGTAGCAGGCACGGTAGCTGCTGTTTCCAACAACAATATTGGCGTGGCTGGTATTGCAGGAGGTTCGGGCAGTGGCGATGGTGTCAGGCTAATGAGTTGCCAGGTTTTCAGGGAGTCAAATAATACTTATGGTGGTTTTCATGAGGCACCTGTTTGGGCTGCAGACAATGATGCAAGTATTAGTCAAAACAGTTGGAGCTACTCTATTCCTTTAGTTTACAATCAATCTGATCTTGATGCCATTGATTATTTTAATGCAAACGGCGGTGGCAATACGATTAGCAATGGAGGTTTAACCATATTTGCAGCGGCTAATAATTCATCATCTGCGGAATTCTATCCGGCTGCTTATGCAGGTACACTTGCCGTGGCCTCAACAGATTACATTGATGAAAAATCATACTTTTCAAACTTTGGGCCTTGGGTTGATGTCAGCGCCCCCGGAAGTGATGTGCTTAGCACTACCATTAACAACGCTTACACTGTGACAAGCGGAACCTCTATGGCATGCCCACACGTCTCAGGTGTTGCAGTACTAATAGCGTCAATAAGCAATGGTTTAATCAGTAATATGCAAGTTCAAGATTTTATAATGCAAAGCGCGGATGATATCACTGCCGCAAACCAGCTCTTTGAAGGGCTTTTAGGTTCAGGAAGACTTAATGCCTATAATGCATTATCGGAAGCCATAAGTGCATTAAACGGGGTATTTCCACCTTTGAACTTTACAGCAGTTCCTCAAAGCACAGATAGTATTATGTTGAGTTGGATAATTCCTTCAAGTAGCTATCATATACTTATTGCATATTCAGATGAACCCATCAGTTGGAATCCAACCAATGGAATTGCTTACGAACAAGGGTTCTCAATTCCATCTGGTGGGACAATCGCCTTCAATGATAATGGAGAAGTATATCATCATATCGAATTAGAGTCTGGAAGCAATTATTATTACAAAACATGGACTTTCGATGAAACATTGACCTATTCATTTGCCAGATCAGCAAAAGCAACGACCCATTTTTGTCAAATCGAAAGCAAGTGTGAGTACACTTTCAGGTTGATTAGTGAACCATATTTTAGGTCGAATAATAATTGGCATGTTCTTCAGAATGGCCAGATTGAAGCTATTTTGCACAAACCAAATGGTGATCAGTTTTTTGATATTCCAGTAGCACTATGTGGCGATGCTCCATTTGAGGTTTTTTGGTATCCTGCAACTGGAAGTGATAAAACTGGCATTCATATTATTGGGCCTTACGGTAATAGCATATTCGAATATTTACCTCAACAGCCTACACCAACCGAACCATTCTTACATTTCAGCGGAATGGCAGATTGTAATCTTCCTACTTGCTTAATGCCCGTCAATATAGTCATTGAAGAAATAACTGAGCATCAGGCAGTAATTGATTGGCAGTCCCAAGGAACCGACTCGTTATGGAATCTAGAGTGGGGCATAAGGGGTTTCCAAATAGGTAATGGAAACCTAATCGAGGGCATCGAGAATCATCCCTATGTTTTAACTGGACTTGAAACAGGAGTGTATTACGATTTTAGATTACAATCTGACTGTGGAGATGGCGACTTGAGTTTCTGGTCTTTGCCAACCACATTTTCAACAAGTTGCGGCATGTTCCTTTTACCACTATTTGAAGATTTCAATGATGACCCTCCGGGAGAACTACCTCTTTGTTGGTCTAAAACCGGGAGAGAGGGAGCCGGTTCATGCGATTGGCGAATAGTGGGAGGTGGTGAAGTGATGTTTCATGCGCGCGCTAATAATTATGCAATACTTACCCCACCTGCCCTTCAAAATGGTATAAATAGTTTAAAAATTTCATTCAGAGCCAGCTGGGCAATGCAACCTACCGAACTGTTTATTGGTACAATTGAAGATGTAAATAATGGTACAACCTTTAGTCCATTTGACACCCTTCCTTCAAGATTTAACAGTTCAGAGGATGGGTATGCGAATTTTATAACCTACATCGAAAATTATGAAGGTTCTAACAATCATATAGCTTTCAGGCATAATGACCTGACCGCAGCATATGGTGGATTTGTTATGGTTGATGACATCCTTATTGAGGATATTTCTGAATGTCCTGAACCTTATAATCTTAAAATTTTATCCACAACAAATAACGCTGCAATGATATCCTGGAAACAAGCAAAGCTTAATGGCCCCTGGGAAATTAAACTTGGAGCCCCTGGCTTCAATCCTGAAACCGAGGGAGTCATAATCAGCGAAATTCAAGATCAGTCTTCTAATATTGAGGGTCTGAATTCAGGGGCAAACTATGAGCTGTATATCCGTTCAAATTGTCAAGGCTTATATTCTGATTGGTCAACACCATTATTCTTTTCAACTATACCAGATCCGATTCAATTGCCTTATTTTGAAAACTTTGAAAATTCGATACTACCGAATATGCCTCCCGGTTATAAAAATATTGGCGAATTATGGTTTGGAGCTAAAGTAAATGATTATTTGGGAGTTAACCAATCAAAATCAATCTATCTCATACACGGGCAATATGAATCAAAATCGATACTTATCCTGCCATATCTTGATTCAGACATCAAAGACCTAAAGATGTATTTCACTTATTTTAATCCATATAATAATTACCATCTCGAGGTCGGTGTAATTGGAGATATCAATAATCCGGCAAGTTTTCTATCATTTGAAAACATCCCTCTTGTTTTTGGTACTCGTCAAGAAGTAAATGTAGATTTCTCAGATTATGAAGGTGAAGATGGCAATATTGCTATTAGAATTGAGGCAGGATCAACACATCAGGGAGGTGCAAATATCTGGCTTGATGAAATCATAATTTTTTCACCATCAGAATTGCCATCAATAATTTTTAGAGAAGTTTCCGGTATTACCTCGAACTATGCATTTGTATCAGGCAGAGTAATGCACCAAGGCTCACAATATGTTTCAACACGCGGTTTTGTATGGAACACTGAACCTAATCCAACAATTGAAAACAATAACGGATATGTTAATATCGGTTCAGGCGTCGGGCTTTTTGAAAGCCATTTATACAACCTTAATCCTGGCAATACATATTATATTAGGGCCTTTGCATCCAATTCAGAAGGCACGGTTTATACAGAGCAAGAAATATTTCAAACAAGTCAACAATCATTTAATACTATAAATAATACTTCGGACAACAGCCTGTTTGTTGAACTATATCCCAATCCGGCGCATGATCAGATTACAATTAAAGTGCAGGATAATGGAGCAATAAAACATAAGCTTAGCTATAAGTTGCTTAACCTTACCGGCAGTATATTGTCAGAAGGTTTCATTAACGATAACACACACATCCTGAACGTTTCTACATTACCTGCAGGGGTTTATCCGCTGATAATTTACCAAAATCAAATACCTGCAAAAGTGATGAAGGTAGTTATTCATTAGGCTAGAATTATTCTCACTTAAAATGTGAAAGGATTCCTGTTTGATTGAAAGAATAGAAGTTTCTTAAAAATCCTTTCAAATTGCATCAAGCCCACAACAAATATTCTGAGCAAATATTTGTTGTGGTTTTGTATTTTAACATGATGATATTTCCGATAAATGGGTATTTTATCACGTTTGCGCACTGTATACTACCACTGGCTCAATTGGTCTGTTTTTCATGATTGTGAGTATTATTTTTGTCACAATAGTCAGTCTGCGATAAAAAATTGAATTATTATGAAAACCTTAAAGTCAGTCCTCACGGTAATTTTCTGCTGCATTTTCATTGCTCTTTTTGCCCAGCAAAATAATGAAAGTTTTAACGTAAAAAGAGGTGAAAGACCGCCAGTTGATTTGCGCTCAGTGCCATTGGATGCTATGGAGTCCAGTGTGCTGCTGATTAAGTTTTCGGAAAAGCATGAAAAGCATTTGGAGGGCGATCCCATTGAAAAAAATCGGAATGGGAACATTACATTTGGAATTTTGAATGTAGATGCCCTTTGCGAACAATTCAGTGTTAAAGATGCGCACCGTTTATTTTCAATCATCGAATCCAAAAATGGCTTTACAGAAAGACACAAGGCCTGGGGATTTCATTTATGGTATAAATTAGCGATTGACGAAAAAACAGATGTCATAGCTTTGGTTGAGGAATT